>ENA-OPCW01000457-OPCW01000457.1-human-gut-metagenome-genome-assembly--contig:-NODE-457-length-22420-cov-4.177197_pt1 | contig 22420 bp, 22 predicted proteins | sample MGYA00241258_ERZ501496 | MGnify/ENA primary metagenome ERZ501496 (study PRJEB25962, sample SAMEA2042660) | human gut metagenome | biome: human gut; feature: human-associated habitat; material: faeces...
CGCAGATCAATCCGCATTTTTTGTTTAACAGTCTGAATGCAGGTGCACAGCTTGCCATGATGGGGGATGCGGATAATACAGGAATTTTTCTTGAAAAGATGGCAGATTTTTTCCGTTATAATGTACGTAAGATGGAAGAAGACGCCATGCTCTGGGAGGAGATTGGGGCGGTAGATAACTACATTTATATCCTGAATGTCCGTTTTGCCGGAGATATCACCTATATTAAGGAAGTGGATGAAGGTATTGATAATATTCGAATTCCGAGTATGATTCTGCAGCCACTGGTTGAAAATGCAGTGCAGCATGGAATTCATGACTGTATGGAAACGGGATGGATCCGTATGGAAATTCACCGGCAGGAACATACGGTCCACGCCGATCGAGGTTTCCACGACGTAAGGCACATAACTTTCGCCTGTTTCGGAGTCGAAATACTGGATCTTCTTGCCCGAAAATTTCTGGTGGTTCGACAGGTCGAAATCCGTGCGGGAGTGGATGCCCTCCACCTCCTTGAACCCGAACGGGAAATTGTACTCGATATCGGTCGCGGCATTGGCGTAATGGGCCAGCTTGTCGTGGTCGTGGAAACGGTAGTTATCCGCCCCGAAACCGAGCGCCCGATGCCATTTCATACGCGTATCGCGCCATTCGGCCCACCACCGCATCTCCTCGCCCGGGCGGACGAAGAACTGCATCTCCATCTGTTCGAACTCACGCATGCGGAAGATGAACTGCCGCGCCACGATCTCGTTGCGGAACGCCTTGCCGATCTGGGCAATGCCGAACGGCAGCTTCATGCGGCCGGTCTTCTGCACGTTCAGGAAATTAACGAAGATACCCTGCGCCGTTTCGGGCCGCAGGTAAATCGTATTGGCGCCTTCGGCCGTCGATCCCATCTGGGTCGAGAACATCAGGTTGAACTGCCGCACCTCGGTCCAGTTGCGCGTACCCGAAATCGGGCAGACGATCTCGCAGTCGAGGATGATCCGCCGCAGCTCTTCCAGATCGTTGGCGTTCAACGCGTCGGCAAAGCGCTTGTGCACGGAGTCCCGCGCTGCGGCAATCTCCAGCACACGGGGCGAAGTCGAGCGGTACTGCTCCTCGTTGAAGTTCTCCTTGAAGCGCTTCTTCGCCTTATCGACCTCTTTCTGAATCTTGTCGTCCTGCTTGGCCAGCCACTCTTCGATCAACACGTCGGCGCGGTAACGCTTCTTCGAATCCTTGTTGTCGATCAACGGGTCGTTGAACGCCCCGACATGGCCCGAAGCCTCCCACGTGCGGGGATGCATGAAGATCGCCGAATCGAGGCCGACGATGTTCTCATGAAGACGCACCATCGAATCCCACCAGTAACGCTTGATATTGTTCTTCAGCTCGACGCCGTTCTGCCCGTAATCGTACACGGCACCCAGTCCGTCGTATATTTCGCTGGAAGGAAAGATGAAGCCGTACTCCTTGCAGTGGGCTACCAGTTTTTTGAAAAGTTCTTCCTGAGTCATCGTATTTTGCATTTACTATTTTCTGAAAAACAAAAGTACAAAATAAATGGGAATGTAAGGTACTCCGAACCGTTTTTTCTATCTTTACGCCAAAATTCGGAAATATCCGGAGCGGAAGACAAATACATCTGTTTCATATTCATCGTACCCGAACGAATAACCATCAAAAAATACACAAATGAAAGGATTGAAACTTCTTCTTCTCACGTTTGCAACCCTCGCGATTACGGCTTGCAGCGACGACACAACGGATGAATGGCATGGAGATTTCGGCTCCATTCAGGTCCCCGATACACGACAGCTCTCCCAGAAGATCCCCGCAGGACAAACCGCAGGGAATTCGGAAATTTTCTTTTCGACGAACGATGCCTGGAATTCCGCCATCACGGACGAATCCCGCGCCGAAGCCCCGACGTGGGTACGCATAAATCCCGATCACGGAGATGCGGCAGGCGATTACGACATCCGCGTCGAAACGGATCCCAACACCGCCGAAGAATCCCGCACGGCCTTTATCGAAATCACCTGCGGCACGAACTCGATTCTCATCACCATCACCCAGTCGGGAACCGATGGAGAGGATACCAATGAACCGGACGAACCCAACATCGGAGAACAGGTTCGGTATTGGCAACTGCACAAGATCGTCGGGCGCGACGCTTCGGGAAGTCTGATTGCTGAAATGGAATATACTTATGAACTTCCGGCGGAATTCAGCAAGGAGTGCCGTATCACGGGTTTCAAAATATCCGCAGCGGACAAGAACGGCACGCTCCGTCCCGTCGAAACATGGCAGTTCACCTACGAGGGAGACGATTGCATCCGATTCTCCTTCACCCGGGAAATCGATGGCGAGCAACCTTATACGCAAACTGCAGACGGAACCCTATACGGCTACTTCTGCGATGTACGAAGCGGAGGATACGAACTCACCTCGACACTTTCCGGCAGTGAAATAGAAACGTACGGCTTCGATTGCACATACGGCACCGGCACCTTCAACTCCGACAAACTCACCTCCATATCGCGTTACAATTCCCTGACTTTGGAACCCATCTGCGAAAAATACGAATGGGAAAAAGATCCCTGGGGTCCGCTGGAGGCTTGGGATAATTGCAGTGCTGTCATCCGAACGCTCGAGAACGAGCCAAATACGGAAACATTCCGGCAAGAGTACGGTTACGACTACGATGAAACGACGGCTTGGAGCGATTTCATCTACGAATTGGAAGGCACTCCCCTCCTCAACAGCGACCCGGTCCTGCTGCTGGTTGCCGAACCGGATATCCTGCGCGGACTGGGTTTCTTCAGCAGTCTCAACAACGATCTTTTCCGAACGGTCACGACCCGTTCCGACGACGCGGTTACGACCCAGACCTTCGAATACACGCGTCAGACAGTCGCACACGATGCTGAAATTGCGACACCGCTCATCATTACCCGCACGACCCGAAGCGACGAGCGGGAGAGCGTCTGTCGATTCGAGATTCAATTCCGCCGCTTCGACCTCCAAAATTAGAAATTCGTACTTTGCGGCCAGCCTGTGCGCACCCGGCAACGAAAAGCGAGGAAAGGTTCTTGCCATTCCTCGCTTTTCGTTACCGATGCCCGGTCCGGTCATTTCGCTCCCATCTCCGGGATAATCGTCCATTCGTTCGACTTGCAGTCCTTATTTCAGAGTTTCCGATCATTCGAAAAAAGATTCACCTTATGCTCTTCCTCAAAAAAGAAATACGGCACAGATCGGCAAAAATTTCCCGGCAGTCTAAACTTACGTTCTCCCTTCGGAAGAAAAACCTTTCTACGACAAAACAAAGTGAACCCGGAAGACGATAATCCACAGCCAACTCTTCCCGCAACGATTAAAGAGTCGCACGCCCCGTTACGATGGTCCCGTCTCTTCCTGCCCACAACCTGCGCAACGATGGACCGCAGCGGCAGAACAAAAAGCTGTCTAACACGTCCGATTTTAATGTTTTCGCCCCTGTCGGAGTTTATCCGGCAGGGGCAACTTTCAATTTCGGGGATTGGGCAGACAGCCTCGTCACAGCCAGGACTATTGCAGCAACCCGTTCTGTCGGAAACTGTACTCACCGCCCCGTGCGATAATCAGGTGATCGAGCAGCCGAATATCGAACAGCGCGGCCGCCTCGGCAATTTTCTTCGTGAGAATCTTATCCTGCTCGCTGGGCAAGGCAGCACCGGAAGGATGGTTGTGAACCAGGATAATCTGCGTGGCCAGCAGTTCGAGGGCCCGTTTGATGACCAACCGGTGATCCACCACCGTCGCCTGCACCCCGCCCTGGCTTACCCGCTGCCGCTCGACGATCCGGTTGCCCGTATTGAGGTACAGGCACCAGCACTCCTCGTGCTTCATCTCCGTCAGCAGGGGTCTGAATATTCGGACCACATCGTTGCTCGAACCGATCGGATCGGGGCCCAACTCCCTGGCAGCAAGCACCCTCCGGCCCAATTCGACAGCCGCCTGAATCCGGGCAGCGCGTTTGAGGCCGATCCCGGCAGCCATACGCAACCGTGCGATGTCGGCATATCCCAATGCAGCGAGCCGCCCTTCGAAACTGGACCTTGTTAAGCTCAACGTGATAAGAGATTACTTCATGAAACTCAGAAAGAAGTACATCGACAACGGTCTGCTTGATCCTTCAATGCTCGCTACAAATACAAACGCACTTCTTTATCAGGTACCAGGTGGTATGCTTTCCAACATGGTATCCCAGTTGAAGGAAATGCATGCAGAGGATAAGTACGATGAAGTATTGGAAGAGATTCCACGTGTTCGTAAGGACTTTGGTGAGATTCCACTTGTTACACCATCTTCACAGATCGTTGGTACACAGGCTGTATTGAACGTCGTTATGGGTGAGCGTTACAAGACGCTTACAAAAGAGGCAAAAGATATGCTCGTTGGTAAGTACGGTAGAACTACGGTACCTGTAAATGCAGAGATTCAGAAGAAGGCGCTTGACAGCCTTGGAATGAAGGAGCCTATCACATATCGTCCGGCAGATGACTTAGAGCCATCTCTCGCTAAGTTCGAGAAGGAAATGGCGCAGTACAAGCAGCAGGATGAGGATGTTCTTTCTTATGCATTGTTCCCACAGGTTGCAACAGAATTCTTCAAGTACAGAGAAGCGCAGCAGACAGGTGTGGATGTAACAGCAGCAAATACAGAGAATAAGACATATCCGGTATAATAAGCCAGGATAAAAGATATCAAAAGGCGGAGAGCTTTTTCTCCGCCTTATTCTTTCATAATATAGAGCAGGTAATTGCGATATACAATTACGTGTTTCGCAATTACCTGCAATAAAAGATATAAGTGTGGAGAAAAAATATGGATGTAGCGGAAAAAAATGAAAAGAAATTAAGGCGGCAGATGCGGACGACATCAAAGATATTGCTTGGCTTTCTGCTTGCGATTCTGACCGGCGCGGTTTTGCTGACGCTTCCGGTTGCGACGGTGTCGGGAAAATCCGATTTCCTGACGGCGTTATTTACTGCGACAACCTCCGTCTGCGTGACGGGGCTTGTAGTTGTTCCGACCTTTTCGTATTGGACATTATTTGGTAAGATTGTAATTCTCGCGCTGATACAGCTCGGGGGACTTGGAATTGTGGCATTGACGTCATTTGTTATGCTGCTTATGAATCGAAAATTCTCCTTGCGCAATCGTATGATGATTCAGGATGCTTTTGGATTAAGTACGATGCAGGGCATGGTTGTATTTATAAAACGAGTGATCAAAGGAACTGTGATTGTGGAGATGTTAGGCGCGGTCTTATATATGTTTGCGTTTATCCCACAGTTTGGTGTGGCGCATGGAATCTGGTATTCTGTATTCAATGCGATTTCAGCGTTTTGCAATGCAGGAATTGATATCATTGGACCGGACAGTCTGATGACGTATGCGGATTCCCCGCTTGTACTGCTCACGTCGTCGTTTCTGATCATCTGTGGTGGACTTGGATTCGTTGTCTGGTGGGATGTGGTAGATGTGCTTTCAAACGTGCGTGCAAAAAAGATACCGGTCCGTGATATCTGGCGTCGATTCAATACACATACAAAAATCATATTGATGATGACATTTGCATTGATTTTATCCGGCATGGTTGTCACATTTCTATTTGAATGTAACAATCCGCTCACGCTCGGAAATATGTCACTTGGAAAGAAAATGCTCAATGCATTTTTTCAGTCTGTGACACTCCGAACAGCTGGATTTGCATCAATCAGCCAGAAAGAATTGACAGAGCCGACGGTACTTGTGAGTTGTGTAATCATGTTTATTGGCGGTTCGCCGGTCGGAACTGCCGGTGGCATCAAGACGATGACGGCTGCGACACTTGTGTTTGCAGTTTTGGCTGTAGTACAGGGACGCAAAGAGACGGTCGCATTTAAAAAAACAATCCCGACATCTATCGTCCGTCGGTCGCTGGCTGTGACAGTTATCGGTTTTGGCACATTGATTTTGTTTTCTGTTCTGCTTCTGGCGACAAATCCACTTTCCCTGTCGGATGGTGTCTTCGAAGTGACAAGTGCAATCGCAACAGTCGGGTTGTCACGGGACGTGACTCCGGGGCTGAATGTGATTGGAAAATTGATTATCATATTATGTATGTATCTTGGCAGAGTGGGACCAATCACGATGTTCATGTTCTTCGGACAGCGTGCGACAAACCACAACTCTGTAAAATATGCGGATGCGGAAATTATTGTAGGGTAGGAGGAATGAAATATATGAATAAATCGATCGCGGTTATCGGTCTTGGACGGTATGGGAAAAGCATTGCAACAGAATTGTATAAAAACGGCGCGGATGTGCTTGCAATCGATGGAAATCCAGAAATTGTAAATGAGATTGCGGACAGTGTGACTTGTGCCATGAGTCTGGATGTCTGTGATATGGATGCACTAAGAGAGACAGGTATCTCGAACATGGATGCGGTAGTTGTGGCGATGGCTGACAGCTTAGATTCCAGCATCATGTGCGTAATGTCTGCAAAGGAACTTGGCGTGCCAAAGGTAATTGCAAAGGCAAAGGATGAGATGATGGAGAAAATCCTGAAGCGGGTTGGTGCAGACCAGGTTGTTTTCCCGGAGAAAGAATCCGGAATCCGTCTGTCGCACAAACTGATCTCAGAACATCTTGTCGATTATTTTGACCTGTCGGACAGCACGAGCCTTGTGGAGATTCTTCCACGTGCGGAGTGGGTTGGTAAGAATCTGCGGGAGCTGAATCTTAGAAAAGAATATAAAATCAATGTTGTTGCTGTGATCCAAAATGATGAATTCAATATCGCTATGGATCCGGATACGCCATTAAAGGCGGACGAGCCGTTACTGATTATCATGAAGAAGTCGGATTTGAAGAGGTTTGAGAGATAATGCGAGCAGCTATCATAGGTGGAGGCGCTGCCGGTATGTATGCAGCAGTTATGCTTGCACAGGCAGGGCACTCCGTGACAATATATGAAAAAAATGAAAAACTTGGCAAAAAACTTTTCATCACAGGAAAAGGCAGATGCAATCTGACAAACAATTGTGAAGTGGAAGAGCTGATGAAACATGTGGTGACAAATCCAAAGTTTTTGTATAGTGCATTTTATAATTGTAATGCACAGGATGTGATGCATTTTTTTGAGCAAAATGGACTGGAATTAAAGACTGAACGCGGAAACCGGGTATTCCCGGCATCGGATCATTCATCGGATGTGATAAAAACACTCGAGCAGGCGTTAAACAAGCAAAAGGTAACAGTTCGCCTGCACCACACGGTAACGAGAATCCTGACGGAACCGGCGCACGACCGGATGCAGAATCAGATGCAGAATCAGATGCGTGTGACAGGCATTTGCGTGAAGGACGAGAAGGGACTGCAAAAGCAGGAACATTTTGATGCGGTGATTGTGGCTACTGGAGGACTTTCCTATGAGCGAACCGGATCAACCGGAGATGGCTTACGGTTTGCCAGAGATCTTGGACTGCAGGTGACAGAATGCCAGCCATCGCTTGTGCCATTTGAGATCGAAGAGGATTTCTGCCGCAACTTGATGGGACTTTCGCTTCGGAACGTCACATTGTCGTGCTATACAAAAAAGAAAAACAAAGACAAGCTTTTGTATCAGGAGCAAGGCGAAATGCTGTTTACGCATTTCGGTATCAGCGGACCACTTGTGCTTTCCGCATCGGCGTATACAGGCAAAGCGAAAGGGGAACCAATCTGGGTAGAGATCGACCTGAAACCGGCACTTACTATAGAACAGCTTGACGCACGTATCCTGCGGGATTTCGACGCGGCGAAGAACAAACAGGTGCGTAATGCACTCGATGAACTGTTGCCAAAGAAGCTGATTCCAGTTATGATAGAGCTTGCGGAGATTGATCCGTTTAAGCAGGTGAACGCCGTAACGAAGGAAGAACGGGAACGACTCATTGCTTGTATGAAGAAGCTTACGCTGCATGTGGTAGGCACGCGCGGCTATGAGGAAGCTATCATCACCAGAGGTGGCGTGAGCGTGAAGGAGATCAATCCGAAGACGATGGAAGCAAAACAGATTCCGGGACTTTATTTTATCGGCGAGGTGCTGGATGTTGATGCACTGACCGGCGGATTTAATTTGCAGATTGCATGGGCGACTGCTGCAACGGTGCTGCTTTCAGAATAATAATATAGAAATCTATTTGGAGGAACAAAGAATATGAATATTGCAATTGATGGACCGGCAGGCGCAGGAAAAAGCACAATCGCACGTCGGGTAGCAAAGGAAAAAGGCTATATCTATGTGGATACCGGTGCGATGTATCGAGCAATCGGTCTGTATTTTATGAATGAGGGTGTTGATGCAGAGAATGCAGCCGCTGTGCTTGAGGCACTCGCAGCGATTCAGGTTGAGATTAAATATGAGGCTGGCGAACAGCAGGTATATCTGAATGGTAAAAATGTATCGAAGAAGATCCGCCAGGAGGCAGTCGGCAACATGGCATCGAAGGTGGCAACCAAGCAGGCAGTCCGAGATAAGCTGTTAGACCTGCAGAGAAATCTTGCAGCCACACAGGATGTCGTGATGGATGGCAGAGATATCGGTACATTTGTATTGCCAAATGCGGAACTGAAAATCTATCTGACTGCATCGGTGGATACAAGAGCCGACAGACGGTACAAGGAACTTGTGGAGAAACATATGCCGGCGGATCTGGAAGAAATCAAGCGTGATATCGAGGCAAGAGATTATCAGGATATGCACCGGGAGATTGCACCGCTTACGCAGGCGGAGGATGCGTATTATCTGGATTCTTCCGCGCTTACGATTGACGAAGTTGTGGCAGAGATCATTCGCAGGATTCCACAGTAGGAAAAGGATAGGAGATCTGCATTTATGAGAGAGATAAAGATTGCAAAATCTGCAGGCTTTTGTTTCGGCGTCAAGCGGGCGGTGAATCTCGTCTACGATCAGGTTGGAAATGCAAAAAAGGTTTATACCTATGGTCCGATCATTCATAATGAGGAGGTTGTTTCTGATCTGGAACGAAAGGGTGTGCATGTGCTTTCGGAAGAAGATATTGATGCCATGCTTGCCCATGACGGCAGAGAGGACGATGCAAAAGAAATCGTGATCCGATCACATGGCATCGGGCGGGATGCCTATAAAAAGCTGGAACAGCTTGGGTTTGAAATCGTCGATGCAACGTGTCCGTTCGTGAAAAAAATTCACCGTATTGTACAGGAGGAAACTGAGCAGGGACATTGTGTGGTGATTGTCGGAGACGAAAATCATCCGGAAGTATGTGGCATCCGCGGCTGGTGTGTCCGGGAGCCAATTATCGTTAATTCCGTGGAACAGGCACAAAAAAAGCTTGATTTTCTTGATAAAAATGTGTATATTGTCGCGCAAACGACATTTAATGACGTAAAATTTAAAGATATAGTTGAATTTTTTAGAAATAAAGGATATAATGTCATTGTTTATAATACCATATGTAATGCTACCGAGGAACGACAGAGAGAAGCAAGAGCGCTTGCAGCTGATGTTGATACCATGATAGTGATTGGTGGTAAGAGCAGTTCGAATACACAGAAGCTGTATGAGATCTGTCGCAGAGAATGCGAAAATACTTACTATATTCAGACACTCGTTGACTTGGATTTAACTGTTATTGAATCCGCTAAGAGGGTAGGTATTACAGCTGGGGCATCTACCCCAAATTATATTATTAAGGAGGTTCATGACAGTATGTCAGAATTAAGTTTTGAAGAATTGTTGAAGCAGTCCGAAGAGAATGGTAACAAGATTCGGGTTGGAAGCGTAGTTGAAGGAAAGGTTATCGCTGTTAAGCCAGAGGAAATCATCGTAGATATCCAGTACAAGGCTGACGGTATCGTTACCAGAAATGAGTACTCAAGTACTCCAAACTTAGATCTTACAACTGTTGTAAAGGTTGGAGATCCAATCAAGGTTAAGGTTATTAAGACAAACGACGGCGAGGGACAGGTTCTCCTCTCATACAAGAGAGTTGCTGCAGATGAGTCTTATGACAAGTTAGAGGAAGCATACAACAACGGTGAAGTTCTTACAGGTAAGGTAACACAGGTTGTTGACGGCGGTTTGAATGTCGTTGTAAATGAGTGCAAGGTATTCATTCCTGCAAGCCTCGTATCTGATACATTTGAGAAGGATCTCACAAAGTATCAGGATCAGGATGTTGAATTCGTATTGACAGAGTTCAACCCTAAGAAGCGTAGAGTGATCGGTAACAGAAAGCAGCTTCTTGTTGCTAAGAAGGCAGAGCTTGCTAAGAAGTTATTTGAGAATATCAAGGTTGGCGATGTAGTAGAAGGAACAGTTAAGAACGTAACATCTTTCGGTGCATTCATCGATCTTGGCGGAGCAGACGGACTCCTTCACATCTCTGAGATGTCATGGGGCAGAGTCAATGATCCAAGCAGCGTTGTTAAGGTTGGCGACGTTGTTAAGACATTCATCAAGGATATCAACGGTGAGAAGATTGCCCTCAGCATGAAGTTCGAGGATGAGAATCCTTGGGTAAAGGCTGCTGACAAGTATGCAATCGGCAATGTTGTAACAGGTAAGGTTGTACGTTTTGCAAGCTTTGGTGCATTCGTAGAGCTTGAGCCAGGTGTAGATGGACTCCTTCATGTTTCCCAGATTTCTAAGGAGCGTGTAGAGAAGCCAGAGGATGTTCTGAAGGTAGGTCAGGAGATCACAGCAAAGGTTGTAGATTTCAAGGCTGCTGAGAAGAAGATCAGCCTGAGCATTCGTGCCTTAGATGATGCACAGGAGGCTTCTGAAGAGGAGTAGGCATGGCATATCAATATGAAGAGTTTAAGCGGGATGTGTATAAACTGACCGATATCAACTTAGACCTTTATAAAGAACGCCAGATGAAAAGAAGAATAGAATCTCTGATCGCCCGCAAAGGGTTTGACGGATTTGAAAGTTTTTACAAAGGTATGAAGCAGGACGAAGGTCTACTTCGTACCTTTGTTAGTTATCTGACGATTAATGTGTCTCAGTTTTATCGGAATCCACAGCAGTGGATGAATTTTGATCAGGAGATCATTCCGTATCTGCGAAAAAAATATGGAGATACTTTAACGATCTGGAGTGCGGCATGTTCCACGGGTGACGAGCCATATACGATCGCCATGATTCTGTCAGAGTATATTCCGTTGTCGAAGATCCGTATCATTGCGACCGATCTGGATGAGGATGTACTTGCCTTTGCAAAAGAGGGCGTCTATCCGGCGAAGAGCCTGTCCGATCTGCCGAAGAAATACTTAGACAAGCATTTCAAGAAGGTGGATGACAGTCATTATGCAATCAGCCCGGAAATCAAGAAATGCGTGGAATTCAAGAAGCACAATCTGCTCAAGGACCGGTATTTCCAGCATATCCATATGATCGTCTGCCGGAATGTCGTCATTTATTTTACGGACGAGGCGAAAGATCAGGTATATGAGAATTTCCACGGTGCCCTTGTGGATGATGGAATCCTGTTTATTGGCAGCACGGAACAGATCTTGCATGCAAAAGAACTGGGATTTGAGTCGTTGCGTACATTTTTTTATAAAAAAATGAAAATATAACTTGCGCGAACAATTATCCTATGATATAGTTATGTGGTTGTGAAAAAAGGGATGGTCCTCTGGTGCAGATGCGCATTAAGAACGTCTAAATTATTTAGGAGGTCACACAAATGGCATTAAGTGCAAATGAAATCATCAAGAACATTGAGACAGCACAGTTGAAGCAGGATGTTACAGACTTTAACGTAGGTGATACTATTAAGGTATACGCTAAGATTAAAGAGGGTAACAGAGAAAGAGTTCAGGCATTTGAAGGTACTGTACTGAAGAGACAGGGCGGAAGCAACCGTGAGACATTCACAGTTCGTAAGAATTCAAATGGCGTTGGCGTTGAGAAGACTTGGCCACTGCATAGCCCAACGATTGAGAAGATCGAGGTTATTCGTAGAGGTAAAGTAAGACGTGCAAAACTTAACTACTTACGTGATCGTGTTGGTAAGAAGGCTAAGGTTAAGGAACTTGTAAAGTAATACTTGCAGAGACAATGGAAACTTGCCCCCAGATTCATTTCAATCTGGGGGTTTCCTATTATGAAGAGAAGTATCTTTCTGGAGGATTGCATTGAGACGTAGAGGACAAAAAAGTTATTACGATAAGCATAATCTATCGAGATATGTATCAAAACGAAATTCCAAGATCAAACGGTTTTTCCGTTCATTTTGGCGTTGGATACTGCTTGTGTTTGTTGCCGTGATTGTCGGATATGCGATTGTGACGTTTGGATTTCAGACGGTGACGGTAGTGGGACCGTCGATGAATCCGACGCTGGCAGATTCACAGGTTGTGCTGGTCAATAAAATCGTATATAAAGTATCTGATGTGAAGCGGTATGATGTGATTGCGTATTCGCGCGTGGATGGCGATGGATATTATGACATCAAGCGTGTCGTTGGTCTACCGGGCGAGACGATCCGTATCTCAAATGGCGATATCTATATCAATGGAGAACGACGCAGCGATGTCCCATTTACAATGACGATTCAGATTAGCGGTGTGGCGGAGGATGAGATCACACTGGGGGACAGTGAGTATTTCGTGATGGGCGACAATGTGAATAACAGTGAGGACAGCCGTTATACGAATGTTGGAAATATAGCAAAGACAGAGATAAAGGGAAAGGTCGTATCAATCCTTCTCCCGCGCAGCGATAAAGGAAAGGTAAAATAAGTGATGAATATTCAATGGTATCCGGGACATATGACGAAAGCTAAGCGTATGATGCAGGAAGATATAAAGCTGATTGATATTGTGATCGAGCTGCTGGATGCAAGAGCACCATTATCCAGCAAGAATCCGGATATTGATAATCTTGCTGCGAACAAGTCACGCATGGTGATTCTAAATAAAGCAGATATGGCAGATGCGAGAAAGACCGCGAAATGGGAAGAGTATTTTAAAGCGAAGGGATTCTTCGTGCTCAGTATGGACTCCCGGAAGAATTCTGGTATGAAGCCGGTATCTGATACGATCCGGGAAGCGTGTAAGGAGAAGATCGCGCGTGACCGGAAGCGTGGTATTATCAACCGCCCAATCCGTGCAATGATCGTTGGAATTCCGAATGTCGGCAAGTCTACATTTATCAATTCCTATGCGAAGAAATCGTGCACGAAGGTCGGAAATAAGCCGGGTGTTACGAAAGGAAAGCAGTGGATTCGCATTGGCAAGGATGTGGAGCTTCTTGATACACCTGGTATTCTGTGGCCAAAATTTGATGATCAGGAGGTTGGCCTGCGGTTGGCGTATATCGGTTCCATCAACGATGAAATCCTGACGAAAAGCGAGCTTGCCTTAAAATTCATAGATTTTTTAAAAATAAATTATTGTAATGCTCTGACAGACAGGTATAATATAGATATTGATATACAGAATTCTGAGAATTTTGAGATATTGAAGCAGATTGCGGTTGCAAGATTATGTTTGTTAAAAGGAAATGAACCGGATCTTGACAAGGCTGCGGCGATTTTATTCGATGATTTTCGAAGCGGCAGACTGGGACGTATGACGTTGGAGGAGATACCGGAATAGGGAGTTTATAGATGATGAAGAAGAAAAAGAATGCGGATGTCGTAGAGACGGAAGTTGCAGAAGCGGTGACAGAGGAAACAAAAACATCCGAGGACAAAAAGCCGGAGACAGAAACGGCAGAGGATATCGAGAAAAAGGCGGAAGAGGAAGCTGCGGAGATTGAAGCATATGACGCAGAAGGAAATCCGATCTTAAAAAAGAAAAAGAAGAGAAAAAGCAAGAAGAAAAAGACACAGAAACCGGAAGAAGTTAATATCGTGAAGGAGCTTCTGAGTCTGATCATCTATATCGGAATCGTTGTTCTGATCTGTTATTTTATCCTGAACTTTGTAGGTTGTCGTTCCAAGGTCGATGGTTCTTCGATGAATCCGACACTGGAGGATAAAGATAATCTGTGGGTAGATAAACTGTCGTATACATTTGGGGATCCGAAGCGGTTTGATGTCGTGATCTTTAACTATGATGAGAACACGACTTATGTCAAGCGTATCATCGGTCTGCCGGGTGAGACAGTCCGTATCGATCAGAACGGAAATATCTATATTAACGGCAAGCTGCTCAAGGAGAATTACGGCAAAGAGACAATGTTGAACAATGGACGAGCTGGTTCGGATGTTTATCTTGGTTCGGACGAGTACTTTGTGCTTGGAGATAACCGGAACAACAGTATCGATAGCCGATGGTCGGATGTCGGAAATGTCAGCCGGGAGGATATCGTCGGGAAGGTTGTCCTGCGAATCTATCCATTTAAGAGCTTTGGACTGATTAAATAACAATATAGGACTGTGTATATGCACAGTCCTTATTTTGCATTTAACAAAGGAGTAGGAAACGATGAAGATACAGGAGATCAAGGCGGCGTATCAGGCACTCGATCCAGATGATGAGCCGATGCTGCAGCAGTTTATACATACCTATGGCACCGATGCTCGAAGCGGGGTGCAGACACTTGTGGAGCAGACGAAAAAGAAGCTGGTGCAGTTAGAGGCAGAATATGTCCGTTCCGAGAAAATGCTTGCGTTTGAACGTAAGTATCATGCGATGGGAAGCCGATATATATGTGGGATAGATGAAGTCGGCAGAGGACCACTTGCGGGTCCGGTTGTGGCATGTGCGGTGATACTGCCGGAGGATGAGATGCTTCTGCATCTGAATGATTCCAAGCAGGTGCCAAGAAAGAAACGGGAGATCTTATACGATATTATCCGGGAGAAAGCAGTTGCTTATGGTATTGGTGTTGTCTCAGAGAAACGGATTGACGAGATCAACATCTTACAGGCAACTTACGAGGCTATGCGCATGGCAATCGCGAATCTGAAGGTACAGCCGGATCTTTTATTAAATGATGCGGTGCGTATCCCGGAGGTCGATATCAAGCAGGTGCCAATCATCAAGGGAGATACGCTGTCTGCAAGTATTGCGGCGGCAAGTATCGTTGCAAAGGTGACAAGAGACCGTATGATGGTAGAATATGATAAGGTGTATCCAGGCTATGATTTTGCAAGCAACATGGGCTATGGCAGTGCGAAGCATTATGCCGGTCTTGATAAGCTTGGACCTTGCGAGATCCATCGAAGAACGTATATTAAGGAATATGTATGAATATAGATAACGGAAATCTTCAATTCAATCGGTATCAGACCGGTACGATAGGAAATGCCAGACCGGAAAACGTAGCTGCAAACAATACGCAGACGGCGTCTGGCAATGCTGCGCTGGCACAGGCACAGGAGGGGCAGACCTTTACGGGGCGGATCGTCGATGTGAATGGTTCGCAGGTGACGATTCAGATGGATGGAAATATGATGCTGCAGGCGCGGATGGCGGAAGCGGTGAACCTCAATATGGGTGATACGATTGCGTTTCTCGTAAAGGAGAATTCCGAAAACACGGTGATGATTCAGCCGCTTGCGTCGGATATGCAGGCGATGAAGGATCAGACGATCTTTGATCTGCTCGAAAAGAACCAGCTCTCGCCGTCGGACAAGAACTATCAGATCGCTGAGACACTGTTAAATGAGAATATGCCGGTCGATCGTGCCAGCATGCAGAAGGTACTGCAGCAGGCATATAAATACCCGGATACGCCGATCCAGACGCTTGTATCCATGAACAAGATGCAGCTTCCGGTGACGGAGCAGACGATTGCAGGCTTCGAGCAGTATCAGACGAACCAGCATGCGATGATGCAGGCGTTGTTCGGGATGACCGAGGAACTTACGGCGTATATGTCCGAGAACCTGAAGCTGTGAATTACACTATTTCTCCTGTTTCGTAACAGCCTGCTTTTGCCTGATGCTATTACATTCCAATCATATCAAAGACTTCAAATGATATAAGCACCTGATGGTTTTTCTTTGGATTAGGATACTTTACCTGCACTGATTTCTTAGTCTGGCTGTAATACCATCCAATGTCACTTTCCTCGTATTTTCTTCTATGAAGGAAATGTGGCACTTCCTTTCCATCAAGCTGTACATAGAATGGTGCTTTCTCCCTATGTATCACATCAAGTTCCATTGTTTCTACTGTGTTCTCATAACTGCCTTCATATTCAAAATCGATATATGTCTTCGCACCAGCTTTAACTCTAATATCAGTTTTTAAGTAGCTGCCATTCTTATAATCATTAGTTTTTCCATCATCATCATATATAGTAAATGAAGAATCTATATCAGGTGCCATTATTATATGAAGTGAATCAACCTTATCATTCATAAGATTGTTAAGTTCATTAGCAGCCATCGGAATAATAGCTCCACTCTTTATAAACATTGGAATTGAACTTATATCCACCGGTACATTTATAGTCTTGCCGCCTTCATATTCGTTTCTGGTATAATAATCATAAAAACGTATATTTTTATCTCCTGTATCAGGTAAATATACCTCTCTTATCTCTGCACCCTTTTCTACAACATTTGCTACAAGTAATGAATCGCCCCACATAAAATCCACGCCTTCATTATATGTATTACTATCGTTCTGGAATACCATAAACATTGGCTGCATAATAGGAAGTCCTGTCTTATGTGCTCTGTATTCAAGCGAATAAAGATAAGGAGACATAGAATATCTGAGTTTAATTGCAGTTCTTATATAATCCTTCATACCACTATACATCCATGGCTCTGTAACTGTATTATCAGTATTTACTGAATGTATTGAAAATCTTGGCATGAACACACCATTCTGCACCCATCTTACAAAAAGCTCAGGCTCTGGTGACTCTCCATAGAATCCACCTACATCACAACCGTGATTTGCAACGCCAGAAAGTCCCATACCAAGTATAGTTGCTATGTTATACTTTAATGCATCCCAGCATGTAAGATTGTCACCTGCCCACACCTGTGCATATCTTTGTATACCTGCGTGTCCCGAACGGCATACTGAAAATGGTCTTATATTCTCATTATATTCCGTTACTGCCTCATTAGAGAGCTGGCACATGATATTACTCATTACCGGCTTTAGCTCACCAATAGTACTTCCTTTACCTTCAAAATACACTCTTGCATCCTTATCAACCATAGAATCATATTCACAGTTATCATTCCATACTGATTCACAGCCATACTTTATAAGTCCCTCTTTCAGGTATTCTTTCCAGTATTCTCTTGTCTGCTCTTTGGTGAAATCTACAAATATTCCAGTTCCACCCCACCATGTACCTTTACCGGGTTCATCCTTTATGCTGTCATATACAAACATATCCTTTTTCTTCATATCCTCCAGATACGGATGAACCAGGAGCATTCCAGGTTTAACATTAGGCGAAACAACTATGCCCTTTTCCTTCATTTTTGCAAACCATTCTTCTGGATTCTTGAATCTTTTATAATTCCAGGTAAAGCTGCATCTTTTAATTCCCTGCTCTGTCTCTACTGCACAATATCCTGATGAAAGCTGGAAGCCGTCTACAGGAATTCCTTCTTCTATGGTAGTATCTATAAATTCAAGTATCGCATCATCACAATCCTTAGGAAGCTCTGGATAATACATTGAAGAACCAAGATATCCAAGTGCTGCCTTTGGAAGAAGTATTGACTTGCCTGTAAGATCTGTATATCTGCTTATTACCTCTCCTATTGAAGGTCCTGCTATAAGAAAGAGATCTATATCTCCGGCATCTGATCTGAAGCTTGAGTAACGATGCCAGTAATTTCTCTTTTCACGTCCCATATTAAAGTCACATTCTGCTGTTGTATGATAGAAATATCCAACTGCCTTGTGGGTTAAGCCTGAAAGCTTTATATAAAATGGGATATGCTTATACAATGAATCTGTTTCCTTAGGATTGTAGCCCATTGCATCACCAGGAGCCATATTCATATACTTTTCAGCCTTATTAATATCTCCCCCTTTCTCGCCAAAGCCATAAAAGTAATCATCTGACTCTATCTGGCTTGTATGTATCCGCCTTTTATTTGAATCCTCTCTATATGCAAGATCTGTAATATCTGCGTGTAATAATGTTCCATCTTTATCATATACACATATACGGAATGGATTCTTTTCAATTTCTATACGAAGCTTACTTCCGCAAATAACTGCCTTGTCAGTTCCATCCACAAGCTCTGAGTATGCCACTTCAACTCTTTTTCTATAGCCCTTTAAAAACTCATCTGTTCTTGAGTCCCATGCTGTCATAGCAAGACTATATGAAGCTTCATCCCAGTCTCCATCAAAGCCGGCTCTTATTCTGATTATTTCATCTGTGAGAAACCATATTCTTATTTCTACTGAATCTGTAATAACAGAATAATAGTTAGTGTTATAGGTTACATTTCCTGCCTTATAACATATTCTCATATTATTTTTTATCTCCTTTCAGTAATCTGATAATCTCTTGTTTATGTTTTGTTTATAATTAATTTATACAACTATTCAATAATTAAAACTATACAGATATTGACAGGATAAATTGGTTTTTTTACATTTCTTGCACTTTCAAGCTTTTAGTTGTATACTACTTATAATATATTAAATATAACTATACAGTTGTGAAATGTATAAATATTGCTTTATATAAACAATTATTACACGGTTAATATATCTGGGAATATGTTAAGAGCAGCTTTAGAACAGCTCTTAATAAGCATAGAATTGGAGAAGATTATTATGATAGATGTAGCACACCTTATGTCACTTGGTGAATCCATAGCTGCAGCACATACTGCCAGCGTCAACGATAATATGACACGTTCGCACTATCACGATTATTATGAATTGTATTTTTTAGATAATGGTGAAAGATATCACTATATAGACGATAAATTGTATAAAACCGAGGCTGGTGATTGTATTATATTCCCACCTCAGACTATGCATCGTTCCTACAGTGAACAAGGATGCACATTTTCAAGGATTGTACTTTATTTCAGACCGGACATAATTTCATCAGATGCCCTGAGGCAGAAGCTTGCAGACTCATACTGTGTATACAAGTCTGATACTGAATCATTAAAAAAGTTAAGAAGGCTTATGTACTATTTTCTTGAAGCCCAGAACTCTGCCTCAGCATACAAGCAGGAACAGATGGAAGCACTTGTGAATCTTATAATTATTACAGTTCTTGGAATGAAAGAGAGCACCATTGGTATTGAAAGACATAACAGAACAACGCATATTATTAACTATATCAACAACAACTATGAACACGACATATCACTTGATGTTCTTGCAGATATGTTTCATATAAGTACTTACTATCTTTGTCGTGAATTTAAGAAAAATACTAACCGTACTGTTGTTGACTATATAAAACGCACACGCATAATGAACGCAGAACGTTTATTCAAGGAAACTGATAAAAATGTCACCGAGGTTGCAACGCTGACCGGATTTTCCAACCTCACACACTTCAACCGCGTTTTTAAAGAAATAGCCGGAGTAAATCCTTCGCAGTATAAGAAATTACATGCAAAGAATTAATTACTCCTGATTAAAAAGCCTGTCATATGACTGTTCGAATTCATCTGTAATTGTGAAAGCGCAGTAATGTATATGTAATAGTGTAACATTCTTTTCAATATTATCTGTCAAAGATTAGTTTTTTCCATAGTTCATATCCTGCCATATAGCCGAATTCTTCATCATTCCTGAATTCTTCAGGAAAGTTTTCATTTACAGTTTTTGATTCCACTTGACGTTATATAAGTTCCTACCAACATTACCAATACCGATATAACTGCAATAATGCCGGAAATGAAATCTCTGATGCCATTTTCTATTATATCTTTTTGCTGAACCCGCTTTATACTTTTCGCCACAGATAAGAAGTACCGGACAACTGATACGATATTGCAGGTCTGCTTTGATTGCCTCAGCAAGCATTCTGTAACCAAAACCGGCAAGCCTTGCATATTCTTTAGGATCTGGATCATAGGACATCATCATCTTCCGCATAAGATTCTGACCATAATCCGTCTCTGCGCACCCTCTTGAACCAGCCCTAAGAAGTGCTTTCCATGGATATATCTTATATAATGGCTCTGCTCTTTCAAGAATCCATATTTCCATTGCAGTCATATAAGACTTTTGAAGAGGTGCAGAATCGATAGAGATAAAGCCTTTTATCTTATCCGGATATAATTCCATATACATTTGAGCCAGATATCCACCCATAGACTGACCGATAATAATGGGATTATAAATTTCTTCTTTTGCTAAGATTTCACAAAGCCATTGTGCCATGTCAGACAGACTATAATTATTTGTAAATGGTCTGGATAATGCATGTGATGGTGCATCCCATACAAACACATTCTGTTTTTTCTCAAAATATTCTATCTGTTTTTCAAAAAGCCTGTGATCTGCTGTAAGTCCCGGTAAAAACACTAACGTAATTTTCTGCTTGTCTATTATATTTACAAAATAATGGATGCAGCCACAGCGTGTCTTATAACTGTTTTCTGTCATTTTCCGTCCCCTTTCCATAAACTATTTCCCAATGATTTATCATTTCCAGATATTCCTGCTCAAAAGCTGTTACATCATAATTCCCTGTTCTATACCAATATTTAAGCATCCCATCTGAAGCATACAGAATTTCTTTATATATACGAGAAAACTCTATATCCTTACGGATTAAATCGAGATTTAATATTGACAGAAGCATTTCCAATGTCTTTTTTGCAGCATCCTGTACATTCGGTTGGATGATGGATTGAATATCCGGCTCGGTTTCAAAGTATGAATTAATGGAAAACAGGGATAAAAATGTGTATTTTCTCATTACTGCACACTTAGCCATCAGACCTCGACGCATCATTTCAAAAAAATCATCTGTTTCATATACCTTATATTCGCACATAAATTTTTTTGTTAAATCCGCTGCATGCTTCCATAGAAAAAGATATAGCTCCAGTTTGTTATGAAAATAATGAAACAAAAGTGATTTGGAAATTCCGGCTTCTGCCGCAATTTCTGAGGTTGGTGCCTTCTTATATTGATTCGTTGCAAATACTTTATATGCAGCATTCAATATTTGCGATTGTTTTTCTTCCGGCAAAGCATAAAATTTATCATTCATAAGCTACCTCCGTTGACCGGTTCGGTTAATATGAGTATATACCCATTGACCGATTAACGGAAGACCTCATTTGATCATCACGTCAATGACTATCTGTTCATAATAATGTCTCTATTATCTATAGTGGTGTACTCTTGTGAAAACACTCCTAAAACATCTGCAGCATTTCTTCCAAATCGTGACAGCTTAAATACCAGCACATAATCAACATTGTCTTTGCCACTTTCTACATCCGCAAGCATCTGCTTAAACTGTGGTCTGCCCTCTACACTTTTGCCAGATTTACCCTCATCAGAATATTCCCCTACGATAGACATTTCCTGATAATCTGCGTATTTTCTAAGCTTGTCCTTCTGTGCATCAAGGCTGTAGCCTTCTACCTGCATGGAAGTAGAAGCTCTTGTGTATATGTAACATTTCTGCTGTTTTTTCATCAGATGTTATCTCCTTTTTACTTCCTTGGAAACCTCTTTAATGCTTTCAAGATATGCTTTTTCGACTGGCGTCAAAGTAATCTCCTGATATTTTCTGTATTCTGACTTTGCTTTCTCCAATGCCTGTTTATGACTTACAAAACCGGAACCAGTTAAAAGCTTTCTGTTTCCTGATGACAACACACTATCCAGCTGCTTTACATAATCATCCATATACATTGGCTTATGCTCAATTGCATTAATTTCAGCCAGATCAAAATAACCAGAAACAAGATTGTTTAATATTTTGAGTTCATTTTCTTCAAGATAATTCTTTGCAATTCCTATATCCTTTAATGCTGGTAATTCACCTGAAAATGAAGTAAGTCCCATAAATGGCTTTTCTGCATCTGCGCGCTGATATATAACCTCTGCCGCAGTATGACCATGTGCTGCATAGTGAAGTTTATTCTGAACAATTTTAAAGAATCTAACAGACTCTTCGCTATGAGGATTGTAATCTACACTCGTAGCATACAAATCAAGAACCTGACGATACAAGACCTTTTCTGATGATCGGATATCCCTTATTCTATCCAGTAATTTCCTCCACCATTACCTTTCAGTCGCTCATCATCTATCGTAAATCCCTTAATCATGTATTCTTTTAATCTCTGTGTCGCCCACTGCCTGAATCTTGTTGCAATCACTGATTTAATACGGTATCCAAGAGAGATAATCATATCAAGATTATAATGAAGAATCTGCCTTGTCACCTCACGATTTCCTTCTTTTCGAACCTGTCGGAAATTCCGAC
>ENA-OPCW01000458-OPCW01000458.1-human-gut-metagenome-genome-assembly--contig:-NODE-458-length-22420-cov-3.698994_pt1 | contig 22420 bp, 10 predicted proteins | sample MGYA00241258_ERZ501496 | MGnify/ENA primary metagenome ERZ501496 (study PRJEB25962, sample SAMEA2042660) | human gut metagenome | biome: human gut; feature: human-associated habitat; material: faeces...
TCGCATATGCCGACCAACCCTCATTCAAGCTGTCGTTGTTATCCGTCATATGTGACAGCGCCTTTACAAGGCCGCCGCGTGTCGTATCACCGGAGCCGACATCGTAGGCATCGAGTCGGCAGGTGTCACCGAGAACTGCGAGTCCGCCGAGTACTTCGACCTGCAGGGCCGTCGTCTCAGCCAGCCCGTCAAGGGTGGCGTGACCATCGTCCGCCAGGGTGGCAAGGTGAGCAAGCGCATTATTCGCTAATACGATCCTTATATATAAAAGGAACGCGCGAAGAAAGACCAACATGACTTCATAAGCAGATGTTATATAGATAAGTTTGGGACCTGACGCGGGACGGAAGGACAGTGATCCGCCCGTCCCGCCCATCTCCTTTCTCGTCTTTCAGCAGCCGTTCCACAACTCAGTCAAGAATCAACAATATCTATCGATATGAAAAAGAAATTCATCCCCATAGCCCTTGCCGCACTGCTCGTTCCATCGGCCGTGCTGGCACAGGACACCAAGGGCGTAGTTCGCACTCCGGCAGAGGCGCGCCTCGTCTATCCGCTGCTCTCACAGCAGATGCGTCTGAAGGTTCGCACGCCGCAGCTGCCCAGCGCCTCGCGTTTCATCGCCAAGGCTCCCGAGGTCACCGATCCGCTGAAGGCAGGCAAGGCTGCTCAGTTCTGGTGCAACCTGATCTACAAGGCAGGCTGGAATGAGACCACCTACGGCCCCTATGGCTACTATACGATGACGGCACAGAAGCCTGTCGCCTTCAGCGTCCTTGCCTCTACGGGTGAGACCATCAATGTCGCCACCAACGGTGTGCAGGCCAAGAACGGCCACCTCTACGGCGCATACCTCAATATGCAGTATGTTAATGAGGGTTATGTGTTCCTCTATCTGAGCAACACCGACCTCTCTACGGGCGAGACCAGCAGCTTCGACGCTGGCATGGACTATCTCTACCTCGCCGCCACGGAGACAGCCCAGGCTGCCGACGGCACGGTCTATGGTGTGTTCTACTCTGCCGACGGCAATTCCTTGGAGTGGGGTACGGTCGATTACGAGACCTGCCAGCGCACCACGATTGGTCCGGCCTCCCAGGCTTTCGTCGCCATTGGTATCACCAAGGCAGGCCAGCTCTATGCTATCGGTATGGACGGCAAGCTCTACAAGGTCAACAAATCTACCGGCGAGGAGACGCTCGTGGGTGCCACGGGCCTCACGCTGACCAATGTCATGGGTCAGTACTACGGCCAGTCGGGTGAGATCGACCAGCGCGATGATACCTTCTACTGGTACTGCATCGACAACCAGGCCCAGGGTGGTCTCTACACCGTGGACCTCAATACGGGTAAGGCCACGCTCCTCGATGGAACCCTCGCACAGGTGCAGGGTATGGTGATGGCACAGCCCGAGGCCAACGATGGCGCACCGGAGCGTGCTGACAACTTGGCCGTGGAGGGTGTCACCTGCGACCCGTCGGCCGACGGTGCCACAGCCACCATCTCCTTCACCATTCCTAATACCACCTATGCTGGCGATATCCTCCATGGTGATGTCCGCTACAAGGTGATGAGCAACCGCCCGACGGCTACCTTCACGCCGTCTGCCGAGGGCACCTCACGCCCGGGTCAGGATGTTTCCGTCAAGGTGAAGACCACGGAGAACGAGCTCTATACCTTCAGCGTCGTGCTCAGCAATGCCGATGGCGACTCTCCCAAGGAGAATGTCTCCCATTGGATGGGTTGGGACATTCCGCTCGCACCGACCAATGTCAAGGCTGTCGCTGATGGCTACAAGGCCAAGGTCTCATGGACCGCACCGACGACGACCCTCCATGCTGGTCCGATGGGCGATCTGACCTACGACCTGGAGCGCATCGTCGGACGCGACACTACCGTCGTGGCAACTGGTTTGACCGCTACCAACTACACCGACGACCTCGGTGCTGGTACGCTCCATAGCTATGTCTATTCCGTTCGCGCCGTGGCCAAGGGTATGAGAAGTCAGTCGGCCGACGCCAAGGCAGTCATCATTGGCGACGCCATCGAGCCCAACTGGGAGACGGATTTCTACACGCGCAGTGAGTTTGACATCTTCTCTGCCAACGACGTCAATGGCGACGGTGTGACCTGGGGCTACTTCAATGCTGGTGGCATCCGTATGGTCATTGGCCCGTACAACAACGAGAGTGGCAACGACGACTGGCTCTTCACGCCGCCCGTCCACCTTAAGCCGGGCCGTGTCTATAACGTCAGAATGAAGGCTCGCAACTACCTTGCTCCTGAATATGTCAACACCTTCGAGGTGAAGTATGGCCAGACGGCCTCTCCCGAGGGCATGACCGGCACGCTCATGGAGAGCAACGTGATCGCCAACGATCCCGACCGTGTCTATAACATGGAGATCAACCCGGACAAGGACGGCAACTTCTACATCGGATTCCACGACAATACTGAGAAGGCTGGTAGCGGACGTATCGTCATCGACTTCGTCGGTATCGACAAGGGTGCGGCCCTGGATGCCCCCGATTCCGTCTCCAACTTCACTGTGACGCCGGCAGGCTTGGGCAAGCTCTCTGCCGACCTCGCCTTCACTGCGCCGACTAAGGCCATCAATGGTACGCCGCTCTCACGCATCGGCTACTTCGTCATCAAGCGCGACGGCAAGTCGGTGATGTGGATTGGCAATGCCAATACGAAATTTGGCGAACCAGGCAAGGAATACACCTGGACCGATAAGAGCATCGACAAGTCTGGATGGCACGAGTATGAGGTCATCGCCTACTCCGAGGACGGCTACGAGCCGGGCCGTGTGGCCAGAATGCGCGTCTTCGTCGGCGCCGATGTGGCTAAGACGCCGGTCGTGAATCTCACCGATGCAGTCAATGATATCAAGGCTTCTTGGAACAAGGTCAGCAACGTAGGTGCCAACAACGGCTACGTCGATCCGGACCATGTCTCCGTCTCCATCTACGAGATCCTCGAGACTCCCGATGGCCCGATCCTCGGCGACAGCATGACGACGAGCCAGCCTGGTGCCACGGACGTCCTGGTCGGATGGCATCCTGACAAGTCGGTAGCCGACGACGGTGTCTCACAGGGGCTCTTCCAGGTGGCAGCCCTCACCCGTTCCGATGGTGGCAATGGCGCACTGGAGGCTTCCCGCGCCATCGTGGTAGGAAAGCCCATCAACCAGCCCTTCAAGGAGACCTTCGAGGGTGGTTCGGTACAGAACAACTTCGCATGGACGGAGAGCAACGAGCAGCACGCTTCGCGCCGCAACTCTTCTCCCTGGATGATCAGCGGCAAGGCCTCGTCCAACGACGATGGTGGCGGTGTCGTTTGGTCTCCCTACACCATCCCCGATCCCGAGTTCCCCGAGTACTACAACGTGGAGGCCGGCGACGAGACGAGCTTCAACCTCCCGAAGGTGGCACTCAATGGTGTGGACCAGCCGGTGGTGCGCTTCGATCTCTATTCTGAGAATGGCGAGCAGTCTGACCTGACGGTCGTCGTCCAGACACCTGACGGTGTGAACCACGACGTCAAGACGTTCAAGCTCAGCGAGAAGAAGACCTCGGGATGGGAGACCCTCACCGTCAATCTCACGCCTTATACCAACGAGCGCTACATCATCGTGAAGTTCCGTGGTACGGCTCACGCCAACTACACCTATCTCATGCTCGACCAGATCGACATCTACGACGCTTCCGATCCCGAGGCTGGCATTTCTTCTGCCGAGCTCCTCAAGGAGGGCGCACAGGATGTGTGGACGATCGACGGACGTATTGCCCGCCGCAACGCCACCTCGCTGGAGGGACTTCCCAAGGGCGTCTATATGATTGGCGGCCGCAAGGTAGTGGTGAAGTAATTTAAGTTCGAAATAGTTTGATTTAATTGATAACCCATTTGGGTGGGGAACGGAATGGTGCGTGACGCATGATTCCGTTCCCTTTTTTTTGTCCATCCGATCCATGGACTGGTGGAGTTGTCCCGACAGGGTAGGAGGGTATTATGGCTGAGGACCCCTATATGTTGCGGATGAATTCGTCCCACTGGCTGGGACTTCCTTTCTCGTCGAAGACGCGCTCATAGAGACGGCGGCGTGCCGAGTTGATGGTACTCTTGTCGCGACAAAGGATGCGGGCTATCTCCACAGGTTTGAAGTCTGCCTTGACGAGGAGGCACATTTGGAGGTTCATCTCGCTCAGGTGGGGGATGGACCGTAGCACATCGTTCAGTCGGGGAAATTCCTCGTGGATGGTATCGGCCAGATTTTGCCAGTCGTCTGTTGTCAGCGAGGCTGGCGTCGCCCCATTCGTCGCCACACGATGAAACCGCCCATAAACGTCAGAACGCCTGATGTGGCCAAGTTTCTTATCCTCCATTAGGCTCTGGGCGTTCATCTCCCGCAATTGTGCCTCGCGCTCTTCCAGTTGTTGTCTCAGCAGCACCCGCTCCTCCTCTGTCCTTCTGAGCGACACCACTACGCGGGCATATTTCCTCATATCCGTCCGCTTTCTGCGGTTCCATCGCCTTGTCATCCGTCCGAATCCGACAATAAGGGCTACGAGAAGCAGTGTGACGAAGCCCGTGATCAACTCCTGCCGTGTTTTTTCCTTTCGCAACCGCTGTTCTTCGCCTACAAAGTTATAGCTGTTGGCGTCGTCCAGCGTCCGTTCAGTGGCCTTGATGGTCTTTCGTTTTTCCAGGATGCGCTCCATCTGTTGGTAGCACCGCTCCACCATCTGTGTGTTGCCGTTCCGCTCGTAGAGCGCCAATGCCTTGAAGAGATAGCCCTGCGACTGTGTTATGTCATTACCTCGGAGCGCCATATTACCCGCATAGTAGTAGAGGTCGGCCCGTTGTGCCGGCGTGGGGTCCAGGTATTCCAAGTCGATGACGAGTTTGGTGAGTTCGGAGGGGGCGATACGGTAGGCAGGTTGCAGCTGGTAGCGCGTCTTCAATGCGATGAAATGGTAGTATGTGACGGCACCGGGCATACATTTCGTGGTGTCGTAGCGCTCTAGTTCCTGCAGTGCCGCAGCAGGGCGGGTGTCGGCCATTCGCTCAATGCGCACCAACTCCTTGGGAAAGCTCCTCACCTTCGGTTCCCAAAAGAAGTAGAGCAGCAGAAAGGTGATACCGCTGGTGAATAGCCAAATCGTCAGCCGCGCCTTCTCGGTCCGCAGATGATGTAGTAGTCTTGTGATACTTGTCCAATACATGTCTTGAAAGGTGAAGGAAATCCGATGGGGGTCATACTCCGTTGCCGAAGATGGTGTTTATTATTCTACTGATTCGTTCGGGCAGTCCGAGAGGAATGCCAAATGTGTCTTGAAGGAGCAATATGCCTACAAGGCAGAGGCAGGCCACTAAAAGTCGCGTTTTCATCGTCAACTTCCGGCCTTTATTGAATACTATAACAAGCAGATACCAGCAAAGAGTGAGAAAAGATATTGTGAGGAGAATGGTAATGCCGATGGATAGGCTTAGATGGACGATATACGACATCCTCGGTGATAGTAGTTGGTCTGCATGGAAATGAAACCAGGTGATGGCGGATGCGAAAATGACAAACGTTAGCAGGCCGCGTAAGTAAATGATTAGGTCTTTCTTGTTCATGGCAATGTCTTTTGATTTATTCTCAGGGGGTGGGGCAACTACTCTCCGTAGCGTCGATTCGACCGTTTTGGGCTGTAACCCAAAACGGTCATTAGAGGTTAGAAAGTCTCCTGTGCGTACTTCGGGCTCTTGCCGTATCGGTTCTCCTCGGGAGCAGAGTCGCTGACAAAGAAGTAGAGTAGAAACAGCGCGCCTAAGATGGGGATGAAGGTGAGGAGGTTGTACCAACCGCTGTGTCCTGTGTCGTGAAGGCGGCGTACGGACACCGCAAGACCAGGCAGGAAGACGATCAGTGAATAGAGGCCAGAGAGTGCGCCGAGGCCGAGTTCGATGTTGATCGTACCCATCTGATAGTCGAGTACGACAGTTACTATACCGGCAATAAAGTTGAGAAGACAGAACCACCAGTATTCGGATCGGCGCGCGCGACCTTTGAAGGTGACATACTTCTGGAAACATGTCTTAACAGACTCTCCGAAAGACATCATCGGAGTGGGGATCAATTCGTTGTTCATCATTGTTGTAATAAGGTTGAAAATGAATAATTACTGATTTACATCTGCAAATGTACGATAAATATCTCATTTTCCCATCATTCTATCGTGTGCATTTGGTGTGCAAATGGTGGAAAGCCTCGATTTGTGGTACAATGGGTGTTCACTTGGTTTTGTTATTTATCATAATCGCGATTGCAGAGTAAAAATACAAGTCCTCAGACCGAGCTATTTGCATGGGTCAAAAGACGCAGTTTTTCACCCCTTTTTAGCATATTAACTTCAGAGGCCGATGAATATAACTTCATAAGCCGATGAAGTTAACTTCGTAGGCCTCTGAAGTTATATTCATCAGCTAATGAAGTCAACATACTTTTTTCTTGCAAAAATAGCCGTAAATAGCAAGAGGCAGCAGAGGTAGATGAAATCCTGGATTAAAGTCCGTTTTTCTCCTTTGCCAGGCGCAGGTATTCCGATGGATTCAGACCCGTATGCTTCTTGAAAGTGGTGGCAAAATTAGATCGCGACTTAAACCCGAGATCCCTTGCGATGCTCTCGATGGTATAGCTTCCGTAGCGTTGCGGATCGTTGAAGCGGCGGCAAGCCTCACGGATGCGGTAGCGTCCAAGCAGCGTGTTGAAGTTGCACTCAAAGGTCTCGTTGATGACCTGCGACACATACTTTTGTCCCGTACTGATGTTTTGCGCCAGTTTTTCGACCGTGAAATCGGGCTGTATGATGACCTCGGTCTGCTCCATGACCTGCTGCACGAGTTGTGCGATACGGTCTTTGTCCGCATCGGAGAGCGTACTGTGGTGGTATTTGGAAGAAGCTGTAGCCGCACTGTTCTCCTCCACGGCGGGTGCAGAGACTGTCTTTCGCTGTTTTCCTGCCATTTCATCGCTCTTCAGCACCTCCAAGCTTCGGTGGTAGAGAGCGAGGTTGCGGCGGCGCAACTCCCGGTTCTCGCGCATCACGACGAGCAGGATGATGACGAAGAAGAGCGTGGTCAGTACGGCCACGATGAGCCAGATGCGGTGCTGCGTCTGACGCTCTTTCATGCCGTCCATCTCCTGGTTGAGCTCGATCACCTTCTCGTTGAGACCCATATTAAATACGTTGGATGGCAGCGAGTATGCCTTCAGTGAGTCATTGATCTGGTAGTATCGGTACATGCTGCGGTCGTAGTCGGCCTTGCGCCCCATGTCCTCATAGAAGATGGCGTAGGTCTGATAGACGCTCTGCATGCCGTCGCCAATCTTGTATTTGACATAGAGTTTCTCCGCCTCCGCCACGAAGGCCAGTCCTTGGTCGAAGTGGTGCAAGAGTCGTTGTACCTCCGCGGCCTCCACAAATGCCAATGCGCGGCGGCGGCAGTTGCGCTCCGTATCGGGCACGATGTCGATGAGCCGGCCGTAGGCCTCGGCAGCCTTCTGAAGCTGTCCCGCTATCTTCAGTCTTGTGCCTTCGTAGAGGGTGATGTTATACTTGTAGTGCTCCGTGTTGCGCTTCGTGTGTGCCTTGCGGTACAGGTCCCACTCCTTCTTCGTGTTGGCAAACTCTCCCACCACGTCGGCGAGCGTCGTCATGTTGGTGAAGGCCATGTCGGCGGTGGTCATATCCTTCTTCGCCAGGGCCAGGCGCACACCCTTTCGGTAGCAGTCCAGAGCCTTGCTGTAGAGTTTCCACTGTCGTCCCTGTCCTGCCACAAGCTGGTACATGGATCCGAGGTTGAAGTAGAGTGCGGCACTCGTCTCGCCCAGTTCTTTCGAGATGGTGTGGGCGCGGAGCAGGTTTTCGTAAGCCTTGGGATAGTTGAGATAGGTGAAGCTGTAGATGAAGTAGTTCATGTTCAGTGCCTCCACCACCTCTCTCTTCTCCTCTGCACTCATGTTGGGCGTGTAGCGTCCTGCCACGATGGTGAAGAAGAGCAGTGCCGAGTCGGGCTTGTTCTTCCTGAGGCGGTAGTCCTTACCGATGCGTATCAGCTCCTCGGAGGGTCGCGACATATATTTTTGGTAGAAGTCGGAGCGTCCGCCCTTGGCTGCATGCGCCATCTGGGCACTCGCAGCGAGGGTCATAAGTATGACAAAAAGCATCCGTATGGAACGGATACGGTAGTTGATCATTTTTTGAATTTTCATTGATAACAAACTGGGTTGTCCCCCCGTTGGGGGCGAAACGGAGGCCGACGAGTGCGCAAGGCGTGTCCGAAAGACCATGTTTCGGATGCAAAAGTAATATTTTCTGCGCAAAAACCTAACAAAAATAGTAAAAAATGAACACCGATGATTCATTTTTTCTTCTTGTTCCTCCTAATCCGCCACATTTTTAGCGGTTATTCTTTGCCGTGGATGAATCGCAACAATCATAGGCGATCCCCCTCAACCCTATCAACGAAGAACAAGTGGCGGCCTACAGTCCCATGCGCTCAAGCACGCGGTTGACGTAGTTTTGTGTTTTGCGGATGCTGTATCCGATGCCACCTTTCCAGATTCGGATGGCGCGCTCGATGGAGTTGGACGGGTTGTGGTGCGACTGGATGATGGCGAACATCTCGCGCGACTTCTCCGCGTTGTAGCGGTCCTTGAGGGTGTAGCGCTTGCTCTCTCCGCGCGCCTTGAGGATGTTGTTGCATTCGCGGACCAGCACCGGTGAGATCTGCAGCAGGCCCACATACTGTCCGTTTACGGCGCGGGCGTTGCCCTTGCTCTCGAAATGGGCGATGGCATCGATGAGCTTGTTCCAGTCAAATCCGTTTCCATCGCCCGCTGTCTCCGTTACCTCGGCGGGTAGTGCTTGCTCCGTCGTGGCAGCATGGCCGAAGACGGGCAGCGCAATGAGGGCGAGCGTGATGATGACTTGATAGACAATGCTCTCTAATTTGGTCTCTTTTCTGTATTGCTTCATAAAATAAGGTTTTGAAACTTGGCCGAAAACCCGACAAAAGGAGGTGTCCACCATAGCGCGTTTCTATCCAGGAAAACCGCTCCTGCAGCGCCTTCGTTTCATGTTCGTGATGCAAAGGTAGTAAAAAATAGGGCTGAAAACCAGCCCGTTAATATTTCTTCACATTCTGCAAAAAACCGCTCCCCTACCCCAAAATCGCCCCGAATCCCCCATGTAACGGGAGAATGTGTGCGCAGACGCTCAAACAATCTTTTAGGACAATTTAGGAAAATAACCACCGATTTTCGTCGCACTTTTTCACATAAAATCCCTCTTGCGTCTCATAACCACCTATTCCAACAGTCATTGGATCCTTGCAAACCAGCCTCGGACTATATTCACGAATTGAGTAGATGTTTTCACGATGGGAAAGCTATTATGCGTTCGTTCACGAAGGAAAGCGCGTGGTTCACGAAAAGCAGAATGGGATGATAGATTTGGCAGTAAGAATTTCTCTATTTTTGCAGTGGGACGGAGTTACTTCCTTACCAAAACGAACATTAACAACTAGGAGATACTACCATCTAGTAGATACTAACAAACAAACAACGTAAACGAAATGGAACACAAAAGCAATATGTGTCTCATCCTCTGTGGTGAGATTTATATGCTCAATCTTGATGACGCTTTGCTGTTTGAGGCTGATGACCACTACACGGAAATACACAATCTGTATGGCAATAAGATCATGGTGCCCTTCTGCCTCGGGGAGATAGAACGGGAGATTCGGACGAGGTTTCCAGACCACAACAATTTGGTCAGGATGGGCCGGAAATACATCATCAATAAGAACCGTGTCTTCCACATGAATGCCCTCAAGCAGACGGTATCGCTCTACGGCTCCAATGGGCAGGTGGTCGTACTCAATGTATCGAAACCAGCGCTCAAAAGCTTGATGCAGGACGCGCGTAGCTCTTATGCGACGCTGCCGTCGGATGAGCCCGACGACCCTGACCTCGATCCTGACGAAGGAAAGGGGTGTGGATTTACCCCCCCCCATCCGTGGATTGAATGGACATTTCCCATAGTGTGAGATGTGGGACACCCTTTGTGGCGTATTTTCATTCACGAAAAAATCACGATGGTTCACGAAAAGGACCATTGCGGTTTCGTATGGCTCCGTGGATTATGTATAATTTTGTACACGATTGCACTGACAAAAAGTGGTCTATCAAAGTCTCTTTACCTTATTATATATACGGGAAGAGCAATAGAAACGGAAATAATTAATTTATACAATTAAATAAGATTATGAGAAAAGATGTACTGATTTCTCTCCTTGCCATCACAGGCGCCCCCGTTGCAGCATTGGCCGACGCCGATGTTGTGATTGACAAGACTGCATGGTCAGGAGATGATTTGACCGTATCGGAAGACGGTTCCGTGACCGTCTCCACAGGAAAGGAAGTTTCCATCGAGAAAGAACTGGCTCCTGGCAAGTACATGCTGCAGCGTGCCACGTTTACCGACAATGCCAAGATTGTCGCTGTCTATAAGGGCAAGGAGTATGCCCCCGAAGTCGCCTTCACCATCGAGGGTGACGCGCCGGCGAAAGTGAGGGTCAAGGTTCGTGCCGTGACCCCGGGCGAATTCAAGTTCTCTGGTGTCAAGTTTACCTTGATCTTTGACTTCGCCGCTCCGGTGAAGGAACTCGGTGCGCAGCTCGGCGAAATCGTCAGCGGTACCAGCGACTACTTCCGTAGAACCGATGCTTGGACGAAGGGCAAGGACGGAAAGCCCAGCCTGGAGATGCAGGTGGCCGACTATGCCAGCCAGCTTGACATCATTGAGAAGGGTGATTATGATGTGTATGTGAAGAACCACCTTTGGCAGGGAAAGAACAGCCCCGAGCTTCGTGCACTGGCCGAAGGCATTGGTGCCCTGGCCAAGGTCGTAGAAAAAGCCAACGACAACGAGAATGCCTACTTTAGTGCACAGAACGCCTACGAGGCTGCTGAATATCAGTTTAGAAGTTTCTCTTCGACGTGGTATACTGTAGCCGAAGAAATCCGAGCTACCTATCAGGCAGACTACAACAAGATACAGCAAAGCATCAACGACTTTAAAGCGCTGGCACGGGAGAAGTACGACGCTGGTGAGGCCAAGGAACTGAAAACGGCTGAGTTTACGGAAAACTTCAACCGCATGTTGAATGAGTTGGAGGCCAACATTGGTGTTTCTGATGCCGCTTGGATCAATATCTATGCCGTCTATCAGGACGGTCTGCGTGTCTTCAACGCCGCTCAGGAGGAGATACACACCCAGATGCCGGACGACGGCAACTATGCCGATTGGAACGAAGAGGCTCTCAACGCCATGCGCTCAGCGTGGAAGAAGGTGAGCGACCTGTACAAGACCATCGATGCCGACAAGACGAAGGCTTCTGAGCTGGAGGAGAACTTCCGCACACTGAAGGAAGCACAGGTGGTGGTCATCAATGCCACGAAGGACGAGTATCTCGCCAAGCATGTCGATGCCGAAGCCAAGAAGGCTGCCGCCGACCAGCTCCTTTCCGCTCTGGAGGACGACTTCCAGTATCTGGAGAAGAGCGACGATGTGAACCAGAAGTATGCCAACCGCGTCAAGGAGATCCGTACCGCTATCAATGCCCTCAAGGACAAGGTGGCCAAGGACTACAAGGCACCCCACAATATCCGCACGGCCAGCTATGATGCCGACCGCGATGCCATTCAGGCCAAGATCAATAGCTTGCGCAGCGATGCTGGTGCCATCATCCAAAACTACGAGAACTATCAGAAGTTGCTCAAGGCGCTGGGCACTGAGACGGGCTTGCAGAAGCAGCTCGACGACGCCAAGGCTGCCGTGGCCAAGATGAAGCCAGCCGCCAAGGACGATACGTATGATGTGGCTGCCCACTTCCAGAAGACGGCTGCCGGCTTGCAGAAGACCATCGATCAGATCAAGGCCGCCGTCGAGAAGGGCTATCAGGAGAAGACGCTGACCGAGACGGTGCGCGGGGACTTCCAGAGTCAGATAGACGCTGCTGCTATGGCCGTCGTCAAGTATCAGGATGACGCCACGGCTGCCCTGGCCCGCTACGATGTGGTGAACACCGCTATCAAGGACTACGAGGATGCACTGGCCACGCTACGTAAGACCGTCGGTCCGAAGACGCTCGTCGTTGCCACTCCGGCCACGGAGGTGACAGGCAAGACCTACGGAGAGCGCATCACCAAGCTCCAGACAGAGATCGACCGTGTGGCAGGCAACTTCAGTGCTGCCAAAGAGAAACTCGATGCTGAGCACCTTGCCGCTTTGCTGGCCGTGCAACTCAAGGAGACCATCCTCACCGATGCCCAGGCCCTCAATGATGCCTTCGCCAATGACAAGGTCAATTCCGACAAGACTGCCAAGATAGAGGCTGCCAAGGCGATGTATGATGCCGCCAGCAAAGTCGTCGATGCCATCAAGGCCGACATCGATAAGTACAAGGGCGTGCCCTATACATATTATGATGTGACGTGGACGGAGGACAACCTCGGACTGAAGTATGACGAGTTGCTCCAGGATCTCAATGATATCGAGGCCAACACCAACACGCAGAAGGCCAAGATCCAGGCTGTTGCAGCCACCGAGGATGACATCACCGAGGACAACGCAGTAGAGGCTATGTCCTTGTTGAGCGTCATCAAGGGTGACGTTGACGCTATCAACGACGCTCTGAGCGAGTTGCTGACGCGTGTGAACGCCCAAAAAGCACATGTCAATGCGGAGAAGCAGGCATATACCGACTTCATCGGAAATCAGTATTATTATTACCCGACGGGTGCTGAGCTGGTCAGCCGCACGCTGACGGAGGCAAAGAACGCATTCGTTATCCCCGGCGAGAGCATCGACCCACAGATTCAGGCTACGACCACCAAGCTCGACGCACTCAAGGCGGAGGCTGCTACGGCGCGCGCCAAGGAGATCCTCCAGGAATCATGCAAGGATAGCTATGATGCCGAGGGCCATGTCGTCAAGGGCATCACCAGTCGTCTCAATGACTTGCAGCAGGAGGCCAATGCGCTCAAGGCAATGGCCACCGACTCTACGGCCAACTATAATGCCTACCAGAAGCTGAAGGAAAACTTTGACGGACAGAAGATAGAGATTTGGAACTATACCTATGGCTCTGGCTATTACGCGAGAGATTACTATTCCTCGCACTATGGCTTCGTCAGTGCTTTCGATGCGGTGAGGACGCGTATCAACCAAAAAACGAATGGTACGAACGCTGCCTATTACCTCGGCCTGCTCGCCTATCCCGACGGCGTGCACTTCAAGGAGCGCGAGGCTATAAAGCAGGCCATCGAGGATGCCTACAAGGCAGGTAAAGCCTGGACGGGTTCTTTGGAGTACAGTTACAGTAGCTATAAGTATGAGCCGGTGCTCAATACGGGGATTGTCAGACGCATGACGGATCTTTCCAACGTGCTCAAGATGATTCCCAAGCAGGCTTATGACGACTGCACTAACTATTCTACCCAGGTGTTCGAACTCAACAAGAAACAGGCACTTTGGGATGAGGTGAACGGTTTGTTCAACGCTTCCGATCTCCGTCCTGAGACGCTGAAGCCCTATCTCAGTCAGCTCGGCGATCTCCTGAAGCGCATCAAAGAGCAGAAGGCGCTGGTGGAGAAGTACTATGCCGAGGGTCTGACCACCACCAACCACTCGATGGTCAGCGAGGCTTACCGTCGCATCGAGACCGAGCTCGGCGGTTTGAAGGCCTTCATCGAGGGCAATAGCGACTACAACGCAGTCATCGCCGGAGACAACCTCACCCGTTACAATACCTTCTGTGCCAAGGTGCAGGAGACGGAGAACAAGTATGGTGAGGGTACGGCCCAGATTGCTGGCTACCAGAATATTTCTACGGAGGAGCTCAAGGAGCTGGTCAATGTGGAGAGCATCATCGCTGCCCAGGAGAATATCTATAAGTATGCCGCCCTCATCAAGAACTTGAAGGACGAAGCTGCTGACAGCTACGCGAAGACCACGTCGCCCGCTCTTTGGGATATCGGCGAAGCCAACGCTGCGAAAGCCATGGAGTACACGGCTCAGATCGAGGCTTACAAGAAGGACCTCGACTTGGCAGTCAATACGGCCGTGAGAGCCAAGTTGGAGGAGATGCTGGCCAACCTCAACGACAACCAGCTCGCTCCCGCCAAGGAGAAGGTGGCATCCTACGACAAGAACGTGCGCGACAATGCCTTTGCGAACGTGCAGGAGTTCTACGACAGAGTCAGTGCCGACGACTACAAGAAGTCGCAGTTGCTCGTGAGCAACCTCGATGACGACTGGGGCTTCTTTGGCATGGTGCCCAACTTGCTCGTCGCCGACCTGGAGCAGGCTGCAAAGGACGAGTGGAAGGCCCTCTACGAGGGTGTCTATGTAGGTGTGAACGGTACGCTGACAGAGGGCGACGACCGCTACGCTGGTGCCAAGGCAGACAACGAGAAGTGGCTTGCCGCCCTGGAAGGCTTCGCCTATGAGGGCAAGGATGCCGATCTCAAGACTTACAAGGAGCGCGTCGCCGACAACCTCACTCCGGCCACGGAATTGGCTGCCAAGGCTGCCGACGGCACATTCACGGGCAAGATCGCTGACCTGCAGCGCTATATCAATGCGTTCTACGCAGAGGCTGGTGCTGTCTATGCCAGTGCCAAGGCCAAGGCCGACGCCTACGATGCCAACATCAAGAACTTCGAGCAGTTGACCATCGACTACAATACTGTCACGGAGCGCATCAAGGCCGCGCAGGACTATTATGGTGCATTCAATGTGGCAAGCAGCCGCATTGAGGCCAATATCGCCTCGACGTTTGACCAGGTCAAGCGTTGGCAGGCTGACCTCACACGCCAGAACGCTTCGCAGGAGATGAGCAAGCGCGTCTATGGTCTGACTATCGGCGAGGACAAGCAGTGGTACGACTGCCACAGCATCAAGATCCTCAGCATCGATGGTATCTACAACGCGGCCAACCAGGCCGAGGTCGATGCGATCAAGGCCGACATTGTTGCCATCGAGACCCAGAAGCGCGAGGCTTTGGACAACCTCACGGGAACGGCGGCTGACGAGGTCAAGGCATACTATGACGAGCACTGCAAGAACCTCGCCAAGGAACTTGACGATCTGCTCAAGGAGTTTGTCGAAAACGCTACCCCGGCAGAGGCGAAGAAAGACGCTGGCTTGCTGGCATTGGAGAAGAAGGTGGCGCAGGCTCGCATGGGTCTCATCAAGCTCGTGAATGCCGAGTTGATCGAGGGCGTAGCCAGCAGTTTGGAGATGCTGGTATCGCAGGCCGAGTCGGGATACAGTGATGTCAACATTACCTACGACCAAGTATATACGCCCGTGAAGGTGGAGTACAAGTCTGCACTGGACGCTTGCCGCAACGAACTCGATGGTGTGAAGAACCTCATCACCTCTTATGGAGACGAGATCGTGACCTACAAGACGAAGGTCATCCACCTCCTCAACGGGTTGATAGACCGCATGGGTGCTACCCGCATGGATATCATCGAGGCCAACAAGCCCTATGTTGCCCACGCCAAGGCAATGAAGGACCTTCAAGACGCCTATGACGCTCTGGTGGCTGAGCAGACCAGAGTGAAGGAGCTGATAGCGTCTTACCAGCATGTCTCCGAAGTGCGTAAATACTCAGATTGGCAAGGGTTAGGCGAAATGTTCTATTTTGAGGGCGGCAAGTCCTACATGGAGAACTATGAGAAGCTGTTCTTCAATGTGGCCAGCGAGAAGGCCGAGGAGGTCAGCGACGTCCTTGAGCAGGCTGCCAAGACACTGGAGGAAGGTCCTGTGTCGGCCATTCTGACCGATAGCCAGGTGGAGTCGTACAAGGACGGTTGCCTTTACGATGCCTATGCGAAGCTTGCAACGGTAGAGGCGTTTGGAGCTTGGAAAGAGACACAAAGCGTGTATCAGTCCAAAGTTAACACCGCTCGCTACGACATGGAGAACTCGTTCAATAAGTCTGGAACGAACATCTATGACGAGGACAATTCGCTGTGGGAACAGTTTAACAACTTGGAGCGCGCTTGTCAAAGATTCGACAGTTATCTCAACTTCGCTGACATTTACCGTATTCTTCCCACGAAGGACATCAACGGAAATGCATGGTTGAATCCTGATGGTACCGAGGCTTGGCAAAAGGAGATCAACTATTCGAAGGACGAGGAGTATGGCGTGAAGTTGGTCGCTGCTACGTCTGAGTCTTTGGTCGAGTCGATGAATGCTCTCAGAACTTCCATCGAGGAGAACACGTATGTGCTCGGCGACGTCACCGAGGACGGCGTTGTCCTGACCGACGACTACCTCGCCGTGCTCAACGCTTTGCTCGATCCGGAGACCCTGGAGGGTGGCAAGGTATTTGCCGCTGCCGACGTCAACCGCGACGGCAAGATCTCCATCGCTGATGTGACCCTCATTGCAGCCAAGGTGACCAATGGTCTCTGGCCGTCGCTGGGTGGCAGTCTGAACGCTCCGATGGTGGGAGCCGAGAACCTCACCGTCTCGGCAGAAGACAACAACGGCGTACAGCGCATCGCCATCAATCTCGAAAACCGCAAGGACTATGTGGCTTGCCAGATGGACATCGTCCTGCCCGCAGGCATGACGGTGGTGGGTGAGAGCGTAGGCAACCGTGCCAACGGTCACGCACTCTACTCCAAGGATATCGACGGCGTACACCGTGTAGTCATCAGTACGATAGAGAACAACTGCTTCACCAATGGTTCCGCCATCCTCTACCTCGACGTGCAGGGCGGCAGCATCGACAAGGTGGCGCTCGACAAGGTTATCTTTGCCGAGGCCAATGGCCGTGAGACGACGATCACGGGCAGTGATGCGACCGGCATCAGCGGCATGGAGGCCGAGGGCAGCCTGAAGCAGAAGATCTATACTGTGGGCGGTCAGTTGCTGGATAAGGTGAAGCAGGGCATCAACATTGTCCGCAACGCCAACGGCAAGACCCAGAAGGTTACTGGTAAATAATCATATACATCGGTAATTTTTTCTCAATTACGAGGGCGTGGTTGCCACGTATGTGACAGCCGCGCCTATTTTTGATAACAACAACGACAACATACATCTTCTAAACGTAAATAGTTATGTTTAAGATTACAACAAGTTTCAAAAGAATGGCCTTGATGATGGTCTTGGTCATAAGCGGGACGCTCTCTGTCCTTGCTGGCAACCGACTTGTGCTCAACGACGGTGGTCCCATTGCCATCAAGCCGGGCGAGACGAAAGAGATCACTGTGAACCTCGTCAATGACGAGGTGATCTATGCAATGCAGTTTGATATGGACTTCACTTCCCCGCAGGTCGAGATTGTCCCGGGTAGCTTCAAAATCAACGAGGAGCGCATAGACCGTGAATGCTTCATTGCTACGATGATCCAGCAGCCTGATGCGAAGTGGCGTATCGCCCTCCTTACCAAGGACTTCACCCCCATCGCGGGCACTGAGGGCGCACTGGGTACGTTCAAAATTCGTGCTACGTCCAACTTCTCTTCTGCTGATGATGCACAGATTTTGTTCTCCACTTGCAGTGGAGGCGACCGCCAGGGCAAGAAGGTGCTTATCGATAGCCCCACCTATCAGGCTATCACGCCGATGGTGGGAAGTCTTTGCACGGGCGAGCAGGCGTTCTCTATCAAGCCTGGCGGTACCCACAAGGTGGACGTTGTGCTGAAGAACGATATTTATTTCTGTGGCCTTCAGGCCGACATCACGCTGCCTGAGGGATTGCATATCGAGAAGAAGAGCAACGGGAAAATGAATTTCCAGTATAGTGAGCGCTTGTCAAGCAATTTCGCCATCTCTTCCGGAGAGAAGAATGGCATCGTGCGCGTCGCACTCTCTTCTTTGCCTATCGACAAGATCCAGCCTTACAAGGATGGCGACGGCGTGATCTTCTCGTTCAATGTCGTGGCCGACCCGGACTTTGCGACAAACGAGACCTCAGCCATCGTGTTTTCCAATGTACTCGCTGCCAATGAGACGACGGAGTACTCACTCGACATCACGGACGCTCATGTCACAGTGACGAGTCTCAAGGCCATCAACGAGGCTGCCTATGCGCGCCTTACCGAGGAAGTGGCTGCCCTGCAGAAGGCCCTCGACGACGCCAAGGCGAAGGTGGCCGAGGAGTGCCCGGATGTGGCCGGAAACTACGCTGAGACTGTGGAGACCATTCAGAGCTTGATCAATGCCATCCAGTCAGACCTTGACGCCAAGAACGCCGACTGTGCACTCACGGAGACTTCTACGCTGGACGCCGAGGCCGTGCAGGGTGTCAATGAGGCCATCGCCAAATATTTGGAGGAAGCTGCTGCCGCCCAGGCAGAGCATCTGAAGAAACTGGCTAACGAGGCCGCTTATGTCCGTTTGACCGAGGAGGTAGCTGCTGTACAGGCTCGTTTTGACGAGGTGAAGGCCACCATCGAGAAGGACTATGCCAATGTAGCCGCACAGTTTGTTGATACTGAGGCCGCTATCCAGGGCGATATCGACCAGAAGAAGGCAGAGCTGCAGGCTCAGTATGAGGCCGTGAAGCTCGACGAGAACAGCACCATCGACCTGGAGGCCATCAAGGCCGCTATCGAGCAGCTTCTCGCTGATGCAAAGGTCGCCGATGCGAAGCTCGTAGCCAATGAGGCTGCCTATGTGCGCCTGAGCGACGAAATTGCCGCTGTACAGACTCGCCTCGACGAGGTGAAGGCCACTATCGAGAAGGACTACGCCATCGTAGCCGCACAGTTTGTCGGTGTGGAGTCCAGTATCCAGTATGACATCAACAAGAAGAAGGATGAGCTGAAAGCTCAGTATGAGGCCGTGGAACTTGACGAGAATAGCACCATCGACTTGGAGACTATCAAGACTGCTATCGAGCAGCTGCTCGCTGATGCCAAGGCTGCGGCAGAGGCTAACAGCATCGGTTCCATCCAGAGGCTGATGAGCGAGGGTGCAACGTTCTATACGCTCGGCGGCCAGAAGGTCGAGGCTCCTTGCAAGGGCAACATATATATGATCCGTCATGCTGACGGAAGTGTCAAGAAAGTATATATCAAGTAATCAATGCTTGTTAAGGCTGGTTCTAACAATTAGTTCGGGGACTTTCGAAACCATTGAGGGTGAAAGGTCTATCGGTCTGATTTTAGAGCCAGCCTTATGGTAAAAGAGTTTACCATACTATCAATTCCAGTTGAACCGGAGAAGTCAGTTCTCGATGTTTTGGAAGGTCTTTGGAAATCAAAGCGCAGTCGGCGAAGTAGGTGAAATGGACAGCGCATGCGTTGTTGCCTGTTGTTTGGATTCCAGTATTATCAAAAGACTTGCCCTGTCCCCAACGGGGCTACGATCGGTTTCTCATCATTCTGACTTCAAGGAAACAACCTTGGAAGTATAACTTCGTTTGGGGTTTTTACGCTTACTGGGATTTGTGAAAATCTCGTAAGCAGTTTCCCTTTATGAAATTCATTCCATCGGTGGGATGACGAATGTCGGCTGTGAAGTCGGGATCGTCTCCCACCGTTTTGCATCTATCCCCCCACCCTTTTGTTCACGACCTAAACTGATAGCTTCACGAACAAAAAGCGCAGAAAAAAGCATCTACGAAATAAAAAATAGAATTTACGAAAAAGACCCGTTAAACTGCTGATATTCAATGCAAAACCGTAGAAAACAAAATCGCATAACCAAATCTCAACAAACTTTTTTTGATTTTTTTCTCAAAACAGGGGTTACTTTCCCCTTTTTCTCCTCATTAATATATGAAACACGATTAGTTGCCGTAGCGGAACGGCACACCCGCAGCGACTGCGGGCTCTACTTACTGGACACAATATATATATGTATCAAATTTATCGGGGCACCCATCGTGGTGCCCCGCTTTGCGTTTTTACCATCCAATCTACCCTTTTCCATTCGATTTTTGAATCAAGAATTTGCAAGTAAAGAAAGTAAATCCGTATGCGGCTATCAGTCTTTTAGAATGCGATGGCTGATATGTGGATGAAAGTCAGTAGGAATATGGGGTGGTAAGAATCAGAGTGAGACGACCTATAAGAAGTGTGTAACCTATTGATATATAATGGTAAAAAGGAAAGGAAACAAGCTGAAATCACTTTATCGAAAATGCTTATAGCTGCATTTGTGCTTTTTAAATGCCGATGATCTGCGGCTTTCGCCATTGTCTATACCTTTGCAATCGAAAATCGCGGATGCCACTTCAGACAGGTGTGGCGCTGCGGCAAGGCAGAGGAAATTAGTCAAAATAATAAAGTACAAATGGAAATACTTGAAAAGTTGTTTTACGGATTCCCCGAGTTGTGGGGAGGAGGCGTGGCCCACTCAGTGATGATTCTGGCCCTAGTGATCACGCTCGGCCTGTGTTTGGGCAAGGTTCGGGTGCGCGGAGTTTCGCTCGGGCTGGCCTGGGTGTTGTTTATCGGTCTGCTGATGGGCAACCTTCCCATCACCATCGATGAGCATCTGCTCCACTTCCTCAAGGAGTTTGGCTTGATACTCTTCGTCTATTCCATCGGCCTTGAGGTGGGCCCGGGCTTCTTCTCCTCCTTCCGTGGAGGTGGCAAGAGTCTCAATATCCTCAGTATTGTAGTTGTGGCATTGAGTATTGTGACAACCCTCGTGGTCTATTCCTTCTCTGGCACATCCGCTACGACCCTCGTCGGCATCCTCTCGGGTGCCGTGACCAATACCCCGGGACTGGGTGCGGCACAGCAGGCGTTCAGCGACCTGCGCCACATTGACGCCCCATCCATCGCCACAGGCTATGCCATCGCCTACCCTGTGGGTGTGCTGGGTGTGATCCTCTCATTCGTCATCCTCCGCTATGCCCTGCGCATCGACAGACACCATGAGGAGGACGCTGCCAAGATGGGCGCAGGCCACTTGAAGGAGATGACGCTCCACACGTTCTCCGTGCGCCTGACCAACAAAATGGTGGCTGGCGACACGGTGCGCCAGATCCACGAAGTGCTGAAACGCGACTTCATGATCTCGCGCATCATCCATAGCGACGGCAGTGGCAAGAGCGAAGTAGTCAACGGGGCGACGGTAGTCAACGAAGGCGACCTGCTCCAGGTGGTGGCCCATCCTACGGCCGTGGAGGCCATCGTGGCCCTTGTCGGCGAAAAGGTAGAGGTGGCGCCCGAGACCTTTGGCAAGGATCTGATCACGCGTCGCATCCTTGTGACGAAGCCGGGTGTCAACGGCAAGAGCATCGGCCAGATGGGTATCCGCACGAGCCTTGGCACGAACATCACGCGAGTGAACCGCAACGGTGTGGACCTCATCGCTACCCCGCATCTGAAACTGCAGCTTGGTGATCGTGTGACGGTGGTGGGTACGGAGCTTGCTATTGCCCATACGGAGAAACTCCTTGGCAACCAGATGAAGCGGCTCAACGCGCCCAACCTCATCCCTATTTTCCTTGGTATCATGCTCGGTTGTATCGTGGCCAACATCCCCTTCTTCCTTCCGGGTATCAACGAGAGCCTGCGACTGGGACTCACCGGCGGCCCGCTGGTGGTGGCCATCCTCATCGGTTTCTTCGGCCCGAAATATAACCTCGTGACCTATAATACGATCTCGGCCAACTTGATGTTGCGTGAGGTGGGTATCTGCATCTTCCTGGCTTGTGTCGGACTGGGCACGGGATCGCCCTTTGTACAAACCCTTGCCACGGGTGAGGGCGCGCAGTGGATTGCTTATGGTGCCGCCATCACGATGGTGCCTATCCTGGTTGGTGGTTTGATAGGCCGCTATGTCTTCCACATCAACTACTACACGATGCTCGGTGTGCTCGCTGGTGCCCATACCAATCCGGCAGCCTTGGCCTACGTCCGCGAGCAGACTTCTGCTGACGCGCCCGCCGTTGGCTACGCCACGGTCTATCCTTTCGCCATGTTCCTGCGCATCGTCACGATTCAGATACTGATCTTTGTATTCGGATAAACGAATGAGAAACGTCAAAACAGAGACCCCTTCAGTGCGCCCCTCGGCAGTAGAAGAGCCGAGGCGGCGGCGCGGAGTGGCCGAAACGGAACTCTGCCACAAGCTCGACCTGCTGCTACGCACAGGGAGCCTGCTCATGGAGAGTGCGGCCGACACCTCGCGCATCCTGCGGACGATGAAGCGCGCGATGGCCTTCCTGGGACTGGACGAGCGCTACATACACCTCTATGTCAACTGGAACGTGCTTATGGTCAACTACAGCGATGAGCTCCACTCGTTTACGAAGTTTCAGCGCTGCGAGCGTCACGGCATCAGTCTGGCCACCATCGCCAAGGTGAGCCGCCTCAC
>ENA-OPCW01000462-OPCW01000462.1-human-gut-metagenome-genome-assembly--contig:-NODE-462-length-22365-cov-4.898386_pt1 | contig 22365 bp, 20 predicted proteins | sample MGYA00241258_ERZ501496 | MGnify/ENA primary metagenome ERZ501496 (study PRJEB25962, sample SAMEA2042660) | human gut metagenome | biome: human gut; feature: human-associated habitat; material: faeces...
GCTGACAATGATTCTTCCCTTGAGAATATAATCATAGCTGGCTTCTTAGTCTTCCATGTAACAAATGCCGGATATATTTCTGAAACTGAGGTCTGCTTTGCGCCAAAACCACCACCTATTCTAGGCTTTGTAACACGTATCTTTGATGGAGATATTCCAAGTGCGTGTGATATGATTCTTCTGCAATGAAATACTATCTGTGTAGAGCTTACAACATGAAGTCTTCCATAAGTATCGATTGTACAGAATGTCCTGAAGGTCTCCATCATACTCTGCTGGCATGCCTTTGTATGATATGTCCTGTCAATTACAATATCACAGCTCTCAAGCACCCTATCTATATCACCATTACTGCACTCATCATGTGCACATAGATTTCTTTTATTATCAGCTCCGACAGGACACATTGCTTCCCAGTTATCCTCCGGATGAACAAGTATCTCATTATCCTTTGCCTTTGTAAAGTCAAGCACTGGCTCAAGTACCTCATACTCTGCCTTAATAAGCTTCATTGCCTTATCAACACAGCGCTCATCCACTCCCGCAACAATCGCAACCGGATCACCTATGAATCTTACATGTTTATCAAGAATAAGCCTGTCATAAGGACTTGGCTCAGGATACGTCTGACCGGCACAGGTAAAACGCTTCATATTCTGGTCAACATCCTTATATGTATATATTGCCTCTATTCCGGGTACCTTCATTGCAATATCTGTATTAATGCTCTTAACATATGCGTTGGCATATGGTGAACGCAGAAGCTTTACAACAAGACAATCCTTTGGTGCAATATCATCTGTATATACTGGCTTTCCAAGAAGCAGCTCCATTGCATCCTTTTTTCTTACCGCTTTATTAACCGACTTCATTACTTCACCTCCTCTGCTATATTTTCTTTATTTTCCACACTGGCTTCCTTAGCCTTTTTTACCCTGAGGTAATCCAGAATTCCTCTTAACTGGCCTTCATACCCTGAACATCTGCACAGATTTCCTGAAAGAAACTCCTTTATCTCATCTTCATCAGGATAAGGATTCTCCCTAAAGAGTGCAATAGCATTCATAACAAAGCCCGGATTACAGAAGCCACACTGATCCGCTCCCTGTGCAGCAAAAAATCCTGTAAACTGCTTAGCTTCCTCCTCAAGTCCCTCAAGGGTATCCACGGCTCTGCCGTCTGCCCTGCCTATCGGCATGCTGCATGACAGCACAGGCTTTCCATCCAGAAGCACTGTACAAAGACCGCAGTTGCCTGACTCACAGCCCCTCTTCACTGAAAAGCAGTTGTGCTTGCGGCAGAAGTCCAAAAGCACCATATCCTGGTCAACCGAGTCAATTATTAACTTTCCATTTAATTTTATTTTAACATCCATATACATGAATTCCTTCCTACTTAATGCTCGTGCATTGATGTCATCACACTAATAAAGCTTCCAAAGTTTCCTGCATAACTTCCATGCATCCGGTAACGATTACCTTATATCATCGCAGATGTCAAGCGACTGTGTGACAGCGCGGCGTGTAAGCACCCGGCAGATCATCTCTCTGTACTCGGCTCCTGCTCTGATATTGCTTCCAAAACGGATATGCTCTGCAACATATTCTGCAAATTTATCTATTTTTGCATTGTTCTCGGAGTTCTCCGTCAAAGCTACATTACCGTGCGTCTTTGCATCTACTATACCATCGAGTATGCCGTCCTTATCCCACACAGGCTCTGCCATATATGGTGATGCTCCGATGACCGCCACATACCTGCCGTTTCTATTTGCCACTGCACATGTGAGCACAGGAAAGTCTGTTGACTGGTTTCTCTGGCTTAAGTATACTACGCCCTTTGCATTTTTCGGCACTATTACTGATACGAGCACATCGCGCGTGGTTCTTGGAAGTGCCGCAAACTCGTCCAAATCCATAATTCCTGCCTTGTGAAGCTGCACCTTTGCTCCCAGCGCCCTGAAAATCGTCATGACATCTGAAAATCCAAATCTGCCCCAGATGCTTCCTCCGACAGTCGCCACATTTCTAAACTGCACTCCGACGATATGTCTGACCGACTCTGCGATTGCACCGTGTGTATATGCATTCAGGGTTTCATGTGTCTCTATCTGCCTGAGGGTTGCATATGCACCGATTCTAAACTCGTTTTCATCCTCATCAATCCGGTCAAGTCCGAGATCGCACAAATCAATTGCCGTGCCAAGTGTCTTATTTTTCATTTTGAGCCAGAGCATGCCGCCCAGCACAAAATTCGGTTTTTTCTGATAAAGCTCATAGGCTTCATCAAGGCTTTGCGCCCTCACATACTGATTGTAATAAAACATATTTTTCTCCTATATCAATACATTTCAAGCTCATACATGGCTTCCCACCTAATGTCCTGCTCCTTCATAAAGGCTATGAGGCTCTCCCTGTCTGAAAGCTCTGCACGCCATGCCAGACCACAGCCCGCCGATATAGCAGACGGAAGAGGAATCGTGCGCCCCGGAATACCACATGCCTTGCCCTTGATATCCAGCTTTAACGGCGCTGTGGTAGTCTCGAAGGTAATGATTAGCCGCTTTTTCTTTTCTCTTACCAAATTATTATCCATCACATCACACTTAATATAACACTAAGGACTCACAATAAGAGAGGCTGCAGCCATTTTCTCGGCGATATCATACATGTTCGTCACCTCTCCGACTGCAAGCTTATCTGACAGCTCATAGTAATTCAGACATGTTCCGCAGGTAAAGATTTTCACGCCACGATTCTTAAGCTCCTTTAAATCCTCAAGGCACTCTGAGCCATCACAGGTCAGCTTTGCTCCTCCATTGTAGAAAAGCATGGTTTCAGGCGGATTGTCCTGCTGCGAAAGTGCATAGATGAAGCCCTTTATGAGTACACTGCCCAGCTCCTCGCTGCCCTCTCCCATATATGAAGAGCGGATTACAACGACTCTGTTATCTGTAGCCGGCCTGCATGTGTACTGTGAAGCTTCGTCTGTATCCGAAAACGCTCCTGTGTTAAGAGTCTCAATTGTCAGCTTTACACTGTAGCTTCCGTCGTCGAGCTTATTGCTGTCGCAGCTATAGCCCTTCTGTGCAGCCATCTTTTTTAAATTTTCTACTGCAATTTCATTGTCCACAAGTGTCTCCACTGTGTCCGGCTGTGTGAGAGCCTCAATTGCCTTCTTTGTCTTTACTACCGGGATTGGACATGTATCCCCGATTGCATTTACTGTAATCATATTTATAATCCTCCCTATGTTATTTAACTTGTCAACCCTCAAAATGCAGGGCATGCAGCCTGTCAGCATATTTACATAAGCTATGATAACTTAAAATCAGTTCACATATATCGGCACATCGCAGCGCTTAACAAATCGTCCCACCTTTGCAGCCGGAAGCCCTGCGGCTTTAAGCTCATGCAAAAAGGTATCTGCCTCAAAGGCTTTTACTGCAAACAGCAGTCCTCCTGAGGTCTGCGGATCGAAGAGCACCTCCTCCATTGAGAAAGGTATATTTTTTGCAAAACGCACCTTGTCACCTACATGGTTTCTGTTGCGCTGCGCCACTGCCGTGAGGAAAAACTCATCTGCGCATCGCAGTGCTCCGGTAATGACCGGGATGGAAATCGAGTCGATAAGTGCTGTTATATCATCATTTAACATCTCGCTCAGATGTCCTAAAAAACTAAAGCCCGTGACATCTGTGCATGCATGTATTTCGAAGCTGTGACTGATCTCTGATGCCGCGCGGTTTAGTGTGGTCATGGAGCTTACCGCATCCTCAATTGCACCTAACGGAGCTTCCCCGACACGGTTTGCGTTGCACACAAGCCCAACTCCGAGCTTCTTGGTCAGTATAAGCACATCTGACGGCTGCCCTGTATTGTTGCTGTAGATGTGTTTGGGATGAACTGTGCCCATGACAGAAAGTCCGTATTTCACATCGCTGTCTGCTATGGAATGACCACCTGCAAGTGTACCGCCTGCCTCTATCACCTTGTCAGCGCCTCCCTGCATTATTTTACCGAGTATATTCAAATCCATTTTCTCAGGGAAACAGACGATGTTCAACGCACTCTTAACTGTGCCGCCCATCGCATAGATATCACTGAGCGCATTTGCGGCCGCTATCTGTCCAAACGTATATGGATCATCAACCATCGGTGGAAAAAAATCAAGCGTCTGGACTATCGCCGTGTCATCTGAAATTCTGTACACTGCCGCATCATCGCTGCTATCATATCCGACGAGCAGATTGCTGTCTTTTTCGCCCTTTGGCAACTTTGCTAAAACATGACTTAATAAATCCGGACCAAGCTTTGCAGTACAGCCACCGCCTTTGCAAAACACTATTTCCTGTGGCATGTTTGCTCCTTTCAATTGTTTAATACTGTTTATCTCAATGCCGCAATCTGCATAAGCGCTTCAGCGGCCTCATTTATCTCATCATTTGTATTATAATATGAAAATGAAAATCTCACCATACCCTGTTTTTGTGTTCCAAAGAATTTATGCATCAGTGGTGCGCAGTGTATGCCGCTTCTTGTTGCAATGCCATGCTCATTCATAAGTATATCCGACACCTCAGCAGAATCCATATCAGCTATATTTACTGAAACAATCGCACAATGTGCTCCATTATCGGGCAGCATGTCGAAATCCCCATATATCCTGATTCCCGGGATTATCTTTATTTTCTTTAGAAAAACCTTCATCAACATATACTCTTTAGCATATATGTTATCCACACCAATTTCTTCAATCGCCTTTATTCCTGCCAAAAGCCCTGCAATTCCCGGGCCATTTAAGGTACCGGCCTCAAGTCTTGTCGGAAGCTCCATAGGCTGGCTCTCAAGAAAGCTGAGCACGCCGGTGCCACCGCTTTTAACCGGCTTTATATCTGCTCTTTCTCCCACATAAAGTCCTCCGGTCCCCTGTGGACCCATCAGCCCCTTGTGCCCTGTGAAGCAGAGCACATCAATATTCATGTCTTTTACATTTATCGGAAGCACACCGGCTGTCTGCGATGCGTCAACTATAAATAAAAGGTCATGCTTTCGTGCGATTTGCCCTATTGACTTAATGTCCACCACATTGCCTGTGAGATTTGAAGCATGTGTGCAGACGATGGCTTTTGTTTCCGGACAAATTGCAGCCTCTATATCCCGTGGGGAAATTATCCCTCTTTTTATTCCTTCATCACTGCATGGCACAATATCCACGCACACTCCCCTCTCCCTTTGCATATAAAGAGGTCTGAGCACCGAATTGTGCTCGAGCTGTGTCGTAATCACATGCTCCCCCGGCTCAAGCAGTCCGTGGATTGCAATGTTGAGCGACTCAGTGCAATTTGCCGTAAAAACAAGTCTATCCGCATCCTCCCCGCCGAAAAATTCTGTAAGGCACATTCTGGCCTCATATATTTTCCTTGACGCATCAAGCGATGCATCCGACATTCCCCGACCTGAATTGCCGCAGTGCTTCATTGCATCAAGCACAGCATCATATACCGCATCCGGCTTTTTAATTGTTGTGGCAGCGTTGTCCAGGTAAATCATAGTATGTCCTCATTTACTTCTCATCCAAGCAGATAAAATTTCTTTATATAAAGCTCATCATTTATATTTTTGCTAAGCATATTTGCTTCTGTATGCTTTGGAAGATTTGCATAAATTGTTGAATCATTATTTAATTCACACGATACTTCCCATGTTTTTAGTTCTTCAACTATTTTATAATCTTTAATCCTGATTATATTTTTATTGTTATATGCAAGTACCGATTTTGCTTTACTTGCAGATATTATTATATCCTGAGGGAAAACACCTATGTGTGATATGTTGTCCGTATCCATCGCAAGCTGTTCAATCTGCTCATCAGTGACCTCAAATACGCTATCCCATTCCACGGCAAGAACATGATGCTTATCCTGCCATTTCACCTGTGATATATTGTTGCAGCCCACAAGCAGTGCCTGCTCCACAGACATAGGCCGCATGAAGAAATCTTTTTTGTCGCGGACTGCACTCAGCATGCCGCTCTCAATACTTCCGATACGCTCTGCCAGACGATACACCTCATCGCGATTGTGTGACACAAAGATAACAGGATTGTGAAAATCGGAAAGCATCTCCATAAGCTCTGATTCCATACTTCTTTTCACATGCTCATCCAGTGCCGAAAAAGGCTCATCGAGCAGTATACACTCCGGTTTAGCCGCAAGCATGCGAAGCATTGCCACGCGCTGCCTCTGGCCTCCCGAGAGATGATCCGGATATGTGTCTGCCATGCCATCAAGCCCATACCGCTTCAGCCAGACCTTCACCTTTTTTTCATCGCGATGTCCCATTGCTATGCATATATTTTCCATCACGGTCATTGTAGGAAAAAGTGCATAGTCCTGAAACAGATAGCCTACCCTGCGCTTACCGGGGTGCAGATTTATGCGATTTTTTGAGTCATACAGCACCCGGTCATTTAATGATATAAAGCCTGAATCAGGAGTCTCTATCCCTGCTATACACTTGAGTGTCATACTCTTTCCTGAGCCCGACATACCAATTACGGACACAATCTCGTCCGTAAGCTCCATGTCAACCGAAAGCATGAAATTATCCAACTGTTTTTTTATTTTTACTATGAGCGACATTATTTTTTCTCTTTCTCTTTATGCCCTTGCTTTTGCCGCATATCATATTTATCGATACAAGGCATGCAAACGAAATCGCTATGATTACTATGCACCAGAAGCCCGCTGTTGCATAGTCACCACTTTGGATGACCATTGCTATCTGCTGTGATATGGTCGATGTCTTTCCCGCTATATTTCCGGCAAGCATTGATGTGGCGCCGTACTCACCGATAGCTCTGGCAAAGGCCAGTGTGACACCCGATATGATGCCGGGCTTTGCCATCGGCAAACGTATTTTCCAGAAAACCTTCCACTCACTTATGCCGAGAGTGCGCGCCGCATATATGACATTTTCGTCTATCTGCTCAAATGCCGCTCTCGCATTTCTGTACATGAGAGGGAGTGCAATGATGGTCGCTGCAACCACACAGCCAAGCCACGTGTGTACTACCTGTATACCCATGCTATTGCTTAAAAAACTTCCAAAGGGACGTCTTGTACTGAAAATCCTTAAAAGGATGTATCCAGCCACGGTAGGCGGCAATACCATCGGAAGTGTCAGCAGTCCATCCCAGAATGCCCTCACTCTGCCCTTTGTGTTTATAACAAGCTCAGCAAAGGCTATTCCAATAAAGAATGAAAAAACCGACGCTACTATTCCTGTTTTTAATGTTATCCAAAGCGGTGCGAAATCAATCGTTCCCATTATTCATTTACCGTAAAATGATATTTCTCAAATACTGACATTGCCTCATCTGTCTGAAGATATGCAATAAATTCCTTTGCGGCTTCAAGCTCGTCTGCTGTAGTGTTGTCACCCTTTAAGGCTGCTATCGGATATATAACATCACCTGTTAAGCTGTTTGGAAGCTTTTCTATAATGTCAAGCTGATTCTCGTATCCGAATGTATCTGAGTAATAAACTGTTCCTATTTCGTTTGCACCCTCAGCTACGGCAGATGCAACTGCACCTACATTTGCACAGCTGTTGATTTCCAGACCGCCAAGTGCCTTTGAGATATCAGAATCTGAAATATCCTGTGGCTTTGAAGCATCTCCTTCAACCATTTTTGAATTTACAAGTGCTACTCTGGTGTACTGTCCTACAGGAACTGTTCCGTCAGCAAGTGCCATATTTTTAGCCTTTGAGATGTCTGCAAAGCTGGTAACTGCCGTGCCACTATTCTTATATGTAACAAGGCACACCTGATTATTTAAAAGGTCAACACAAGTATCATCAACCACGCTTCCTGCTTCATAACCATTCTGAAGCTCATCCATCTGTGCCACTCCTGCTGAGAAAAAGATATTGCACTTCGCGCCCTCTTTAATCTGTGCCATCAGAGTTCCCGAACTGTCATAGTTGTTCTGGAAGTTTACATTTGGATGCTCCTTGGTGTAGGCTGCACAAATTTCATCCATAACACTGTTTAAGCTCTTTGCCGCAAAAATCGATAAATCTACATCTACATTACCGTTCTCTGTCTGCGCGCTGCTTGTCACAATTTTATCAGTAGCATTACCGCTCTCTGCAGTATCCTTCTTTCCGCAGCCTGCAAAAAGTCCTGCTGTAAGAATAAGTCCAAGCGTAAGTCCTGCATATGCTGCAAATTTTCTCTTTAAACCCTTGCGCTCCTTTACTGATTTATCAGTGCCTGTTGCTCTTCTTAAAATCACACTTTTAATCTCTCTTTTCTTTTTATTTATTCATCATTTGATCTGCTCCAGCAGCACTGAAATGCTACCTCCGCACACCATTCCCTCATTCTCGGCATCGTCAGTATTCATGCTGACATCAATCAGCTCACATTTGAACTCCTGATTGCGAAACAGCCTCCTGCAGCGGCTTATAACTAAAGCCTCCGCACAGCCTCCGCCTATTGTTCCAACAATACGGTTGTCTGAGCTCACAAGCATCTGTGTGCCAACTCCGCGCGGTGCACTGCCGTTCTTTTTTATGATGGTACACAGTATGTACTTCTCATCCGGGGAGTGTGTAACTGATGCACAATGCCCAGCCACCTCAGTAAGTGCGTCAAGCACTTCGTTATCTATCTGAGTGCAGCTTGTACGCTCATTTTTACACTTTACTATCTCGCTTATCACCGAAAGAGCAATTTCCTCCGGTGTCTGTCCACCTATTGCAAGACCTATCGGAGAATGTAATCCTGATATAATTTCCTGTGAAAATCCCGATTCTTCAAGGTCTTTTTTCACTATCACAGCTCTTTTCTTTGAGCCCATCATACCCACATAGGCATAGGACTTTGTGAATATCTCTGTGAGGCATTCCATATCGAAGCGATGTCCTCTTGTCATGCATACATAGTAATCATCCGCCTGCGGCTGTAGCTTGGCGAGAGTTTCTTTATAATCGCCGCAAATCACATGGTCTGCGCCTTGGCGCTTTGCATTGTCTGCAAACAAAGGTCTGTCCTCTATCACCCATATGTCAAATGCCAAAAGCGATGCCATGCGTACAAGTGCCGCCGATACATGCCCTCCACCGCAGATTATGAGACGTGGTCTGCTGCCTATCTGCTGTCTGAACATCACAATGGAATTATCATTGTCATCTATTTCATCTGCCCACACATTGCCGTATGCCACTCTTATTCTGCCATCTATATAGAGTGCCTTTGCCCCGGCATGTGCTCCTTCTATGACTGTCAAAAGCTCACAGCGGCTGTCCACAGGTCTGTCCTTTATCGAAGCATATATGTTGGCCGGAATCAACTTCACCTCGTCACCGGCATGAATCTGACCACCTCTTACGACTACCGCAAACACACCCTCCTTTGGCATAATGCACTCGCCCATCCTCTTGTATATGGCACAATGCGAATGGCACTGCTTGCCTATCTGCGTCATCTCAAGGATGGTATCTCCTATGCAAAAGCGTGTACCAAGAGGCAGATTTCCTAAATCAAATCCTGAAATAATTAAATTTTCACCGAATGCACCGTTGTCTATCTGTGCCCCTCTTGCCCTGAAGTCATCTATTTTCTCCGCGGAAAGCAGGCTGACCTGCCTGTGCCACTTTCCGGCATGTGCATCTCCCATGATGCCGTAGTCTGCGACAAGCTCCGCCTGTGGCACCTCTCTCTTTTCAGTTCCTCTCTCTTTGCTTATATTGATTGCAAGAAGCTTTCCCATTATTTTCTATCAGCCCCCTATCCGGCTCATATTTCTTGCTGCATTTACTTCCGCAGCTTCTATCTCTGTAGTCTTTGTCTCTGTAGTTTTTGTATATGTCACTGCATTATCATTAAAATTGTGACACCTTGGCTTTGCCTTTATGGCAGCCCTTAGTGCCCGGACTATTGCAAAATCTTTTTCCACATCATCTGCAAAATCCCATGAATCAGGTACTAAATCCATCGTCACGCTGCTTCCCAGGCATGGCATAAGCCTGCCGTCAGCCGTAACACGTATGCGGTTGCAGGTGTCGCAGAACTTCCCATGAATTGCCTGAATCAGACCTACTCTGATACCAAGTTCCGGAAAAATGTAATACTCTGCCGGGCCGTTATCCGGAATTTTCCGTTTGTCATTTCCCGAATTAATTTCTTTTGTTTTTTCAGTATTTATACGGCAAGGTTCTCCATACAGTTTTGAAAGTGTACCAATAACCTTCTTATATGGCTCGACTCCGTTGGTGTGTCCTTCACCTACCGGCATCATCTCTATAAAGCGGATATCTGTACCTTTTTTTGCAACATATCGTGTGAGCGCCACCACATCTGTCTGCGGTGTGAGCACCACATTGATTTTCACTCTTATTCCGCACTCTATAGCGGCATTGATTCCATGCTTTACTTCTTCAAGCAGCGGTTTTTTTGTGATGCGTTCATATTCTGACGCATCTATAGTGTCCAGGCTCACATTTATGCTGTCTATGCCTGCTTCCTTTAACCACTTTGCATGCTGCGCAAGCAGTACTGCATTTGTAGTAAGCGATACGCTGCTGACACCCGGTATCTTTTTGATTTGTAAAACCATTTCATCAAGCTGCGGATGCAAAAGCGGCTCACCGCCTGTCAGACGAAAATGCTTAATTCCAAGCCTTGTGGCTGCGCGGACTATGCAAAGCACCTCTTTTACGCTAAGTATATTTAGTGCATGACAGTGCTCATTATTGTCACAGGGATTGCAGTAATAGCAGTTTAAATTACAGCTATCTATCACCGATATGCGCATATAGTCAATCTCTCTGCCAAATCCATCGCGCATGTTAAAAGCCCTTTCCAAAACCACAGTTAGGAAACGTGCAGACATCACAATTCAGGCAGAGGCCGCCTTCTCCAAGTCCGGCAAGCTCATCTGCATAAATCATATCACGTGCCATAAGCCTAGGCAACACAATATCAAATATCGTGCGCTTATTGTACATGGCACAGCCGGGCAGCCCACATATCGGCACCAGCCTGTCACCTGCATCATAGTACGACAGCAAAAACATGGCTCCCGGAAGCACCGGCGAGCCGTATGACACAATCCGTGCGCCTGTATTTTTGATGGCAAGCGGCGTTTTATCATCAGGATCCACGCTCATTCCACCTGTGCAGAATACAATTTCCGCTCCGGCTTCTATCGCGCGTAAGCATCCGTCTGTGATTTTTTTGTCATCATCATCAAACACCTCATGAAACATCATCTGTGCGCCAAACTCTGCTATTTTTTTTTCTATAACAGGTGTAAATGCATCCTGTATCCTGCCATGGTACACTTCGTTTCCGGTTGTAATTATTGCTGCTTTTCTGACCACAAACGGCTTAATATCAAGGATTGGACCATCCTCACATATATTAGAAGCTTCCTTTAGCTTATCTTTTTTTATGACAAGCGGTATGATTCTTGTTCCGGCGAGCTTATCACCCTTTTTCACAGTGGTATTGCCGTGCCTTGTGGCTATCATCAGCTCTCCAAAGGAGTTGACCTTTTCAAGCTTTTTGCTATCCACCTTAAGCAGTCCATCACAGTCTGCGATTACCTCTATCTTGCCCTCCTTTACGGAGGACGGATGCATTTTACTCGCAGTGCCGCAAGAAACGCCTGATTGTGTGTCTGCTTCAATTTTCTTTGTGCCACATGCGCTCATACGATAAAGCACCTCCGCAGCCTCATTCTCGTGCATCATGGTCTCATCATTTTCCCATATATATATGGTATCTTTTCCGACACTAAGCAGCACCGGTATGTCCTCTTTTGTTATGATATGCCCCTTGCGAAAAACTGCATCCTTTTTCACGCCGGGAATAATCTGTGTGATATCGTGGCAGAGCACCTGTCCGACTGCCTCAGTTGTCTTCATAAGCTTCATATAATCCCACACTCCAATTATTATCTCTGTAAATATTAACTATTCCAAACCACACCTAGTACACCGACCGCACTCACTGTCATACTGCAGTAAAATATCAAGCCCATGCTCTATATTTCCCATCAGAAAATCCATGCTCTCCGACACTGCCTTCACACTGCCGGGCAGATTAACTATCAGTGTGTTTTTCCTGATGACGCAAACGCCTCTGCCAAGCATGGCGCGCGGTGTAAGACTCATGCTGTACGCTCTCAGTGCCTCAGCGATACCCGGTGCATTGCGCTGTGCAACATCCATTGTAGCTTCCGGCGTGATATCCCTAGGTGAAAAACCTGTGCCGCCGGTTGTAAGCACCAGATTGCATTTCATGTCATCACTCAACCTGACAAGCTCGTCTGCAATCTGTTTTCTCTCGTCCGGTATGATTTTATATGAAACCACCTCGTACTCATCTTTGGGAAGCATCTGTCTTATTTTTTGGCCGCTTTTATCCTCGCGCCGGCCCGCTGCGCCTTTATCACTTATTGTTATAATCCCTACAGTATACATTACATCACCCTGTTATCCTTGATTAAATGTGTATTTTTAACTATTCAGCTGTATAGTGTCCACTCTTTCCACCGGATTTTTCAAGCAGATGTATCTGCCCGATTTCCATTCCACGGTCTAGCGCCTTACACATATCATATATGGTAAGAAGCGCCACACTGACCCCTGTCATGGCCTCCATCTCTACACCGGTTTTGCCCACACAGGCTGTCGTGCAAATTGCCGTGATACTGCTGTTTTTTTCATCCAGCTCAAACTCAACATCACACTTTGTCATAGCAATAGGATGACAGAGCGGAATAAGCATGGAATTGTTCTTTGCTCCCATGATTCCTGCAATCCTTGCCACTCCCAGCACATCACCCTTTTTAGCCGTGCCCGTAGATACAGCCCTGTATACAGCGTCATTTACCTTTATCGTGCCGCAGGCTTTCGCCACGCGGTATGTGTCATCCTTTGCGTGCACATCCACCATGTGGGCTTCCCCTGCCTCATTAAAATGTGTGAGCTTTTCTTTATTTTGTTCCTGATTATTGATATCTAATCCGTTTTGCTGCGTCAATTAATTAATCCTCATTGTAACTGTTCAGTTACCATAATTTATTATCTATTAGTAACTGCACATTTAATAAACCCTTATGCCGTGCTCAAATGCCGATACCGCCTCAAGCACACTGCCTGCTATACTCCTTGCCTTGTCAGAGATCGTAAAACAATTTGAAAGCTCCCCTTCGCGTGGATCGATATCCGCTATCTTGAAGCCTTCCTTGAAATAATAACCCTCACGGATAAGACCTCGTATGATGCCTGTAATTGTAGCATTTACCGGAACATATTCAGACAATTTATTGTCATAGCTTCCTTTATCCGGATATATCCGCGCTATCTCATCGCCCTTTTGCACAATATCTCCGATTTTTCTGACATCATAAATATATCCTGCTGCCGGAGCGTGTATCACACGCTCACTTGTGAAGCCTGCGATATTTCCCGGAACCCCTGTGTTGGGCTGTGCCATGCCATCGGTAATGATGCGCGCCAGATTGTGCCCACGCATGGACTCAATCACCAGATGCACGTCCTTGCCTGCCGTAAAGCCCGGACCTACTCCTATCACAAGCGGTGCCATATTTATTGTGGTGCCCAGATTTTTCTTTGCTATTATGGCATCTACCACAACATCCGGTCTAAAAAGTGCAATTGATTCACCGGTTGGATCTATGAGAAGCGGAACCTCTCCGGCTTCAAGCACAGCTTCGATAGCTGAGTTCTTCCACTTTTGCGATGCAATATGAGCTTGCGGTGTGTCATTTATCCCGGAAATTGTCTCTGCATCATTCAAGGCAGGAAGCAGTCTGGCTGTCAGACCCTCTACAGTTGCGCTCCCATCATACACTGCCTCGCAAAAGGACACCTGACGCCGTATGGCTGCCGGATAGTCTGTCTCAAGCGCTATCACCCGATGTCCTGCACGGTGCAGTCTGTGGATGATGCCTGTCGCAAGATCGCCTGCACCACGGCATATGATTAACAAATTTTTCTTTTTTATTTGATTATTGCTCATATAATTAGTTACCCTGTTAACTTATTATTTCCATGTTTATCTGTAATATGTCGAAATCCGTCCTTCAAACCCGCTGTCGCGAAGCTTTTTGACATAGACCTGACGCAGCATGTCTATAACCGAGTCATCAACCACTACATCCTCTGCCATTCCTAGCTCGTTTTGCATAAGCTCATATCTGAACACGACGTCTTTACATAGCTTGCCCTTTTCCCACGTGCCAAGCACTATGATAACATCTGTGGTGAGCGGATATATGACAGGCTCATCCGCTGCCGGATATTTGAGAGAATGGTGCTTTGCTCCATCTGCTTCGATTATAACATAATCTAACGCCTGTGGCATGTCTTTAATCAGTCTATCAAGCAAATCATACGGCAGTCCGCACATTTTTGGCTTTGACTGTTCTGATATTTTCTGCCCCGCCATGCAATACCCATCTTTTATTATTTTATCCCTTAACGCAAAAAAATCGCAGGATAGGTCAGTGTCAGCTTCGACATACATGTGCGTTGTTGTTGTGACAAGCACACCTTTTCCTCTCCTGTGATATTCCCTTGCAAGCTTATGGACGAGTGTGGTCTTTCCACCTGCGCCCACTATTGAAATCACTTTTTCCATATATTTCCATACTTTCCCACAAATAATAAAGCCGCCGGTGTACTTAATGCACCGGACGACTTTAAAATCCTAAGCGTTAATCATCCACACGCTTCACATCATCTTTTTCTTCCATATCCCACATATATGGTGCGTTCTTAGATTTCTTCGGCAAAATAATATTGAGAAGAATAGCGCAAAGTGAGCAAGGCACGATACCTGAACCGCCAAATATAAGCTGTACATAGTATGGCAGGTGTGATGTAGCACCTGTTGTAGCGCCAAGTCCGTAGCCTAAACCGATTGCAACTGAGATAATTGTAATCTCACGGCTGCCGATTGGCTCCTTTGTGATGAGCTCAATTCCGGAAATCAGGATAGAGGCAAACATCATAACCGCAGCTCCGCCGAGCACCGACTGAGGCATGATTGACATGAGAGCTCCAATTTTTGGGCAGAAGCCGCAAATGATGAGGAATATAGCTCCCATTGAAATAGCAAATCTATTGACAACCTTTGTCATTGAAACAAGACCTACATTCTGTGAGAATGAGGTATTTGGCAGTACTCCGAAAAGCGCTGCAAATGATGAACCAAGACCGTCACAGATAACACCGCCGGAAAGCTCTGAATCTGTAGCCTCTCTGTCCATTCCACCCTCCACACAGGCTGAGATATCGCCAACTGTCTCGATTGCAGTAACGATAAACATGATGCCGATTGGGATGATTGCATTGGCATGGAAGGAAATTCCCACATCTGAAAGCTTTCCAAAGCCTATAAAGCTTGGAACTGCTATCCATGCTGCATTTTTAACCTCGTCAAAATTTACTACCCATGAATATGTGTATTTGACACCGTCAGCAGTCACACCTGTATGTGACATGGTAAGTGTCATAATGATTGCTACAACATATCCTGCCAGAATACCAAAAAGGATGGCAGATGATGAAAAAATACTGCGCGACGGTGCAAAATGCTTAAGAAGCACGATTACCATAAGTACAACCATTCCAAGAAAAAGGTTTGGCAGTGAGCCGTAATCATTTTTGCCTGTGCCACCGCAGAAGTAGTTGATTCCCACTCCAAGGAGTGAAAGTCCTATTGCTATAACAACTGAGCCTGTAACGATTGCAGGGAAAAACTTGCGTAAAGGCTTTAAGAAGGCTCCGAGTATGCCTTCGAAAATACCTCCTACAATGCAGGCTCCCATAATAGCTCCATATGCTATAACTCCGCCGCCACACGCTGCAACTGTATTATTTAATACTCCAAGAAAGCCCGAAGAGGTTCCCATAACGATAGGTACCTTTCCGCCGACCGGTCCGATGGAAAACATCTGTACTAATGTGACAATACCTGCGATAATCATGGCATTCTGTAAGAGAGCTGTTCTAAGCTCCGCAAAGCCTGCGTCCGCTGTGAGTCCACATGCTCCCATAACTATGATAAGAGGTGTAAGGTTTCCGATGAACATAGCCATAACATGCTGCAGTCCAAGCGGAATAGCCTGAGACAGAGGTATTCTGCCCTCAAACTGGTAAGGTGAAGAGTTTGTTGTCTTTTTCATTGGTTCCTCCAAATATTTATACTCTTATTTAATAAAAAATCACAAAATTATTTTACGAGCATAAGGCTATGCGGTCAATTTAGTATTACTTATAATATAATATCCATCTACTTATAAATACATGCTATTGAAATCCAGACATATCCATATCTTCGAGAGACATCTCAACCTTTACTTTCTGCGAGTCGATTATACCCTTGGAAAGTAAAACAACAGTTTCATCTGTACTCTCGTTGTCCCAATCCACGCCTAATACATTTCTGCCATTCATATATATCGGAAATTTAAACCGGAGACCTTTTAATATTCTGCCATCCTTTTGCTCTTCCTCATAGATAAATACATCGGACAGAAAGCTCTTCAAAAATGTCTTCTTTTCCAGATCTGTAAATTTATCATACAGCTTATCAAAGAATAAAAGGAACTGGTAAACATTATCTTCTGAGATTTTGTCCTGCCTGATATTATATAGTCTTGTTTCGACTTCTTCCATGGCATCCTCAATATCAGTGATTTCATCATATAGCTTGTCCAAACGTTCTTGCATGTCATTATATTTTTTGTCATAATTCTTATCAGATACAGATAAATGATCCATCTGGTCAGCAAGCCTGTTTTTTGCCCCGGTTGTCTGGCTCAGTCTATCTTTTAATCCATCATATTCCTTGTCAAGCTCCGAAGTATCAATGCTGCTTCCTATCTGCTTACGGATTTCCTGCTCAAACTTTGGGTTCTTTACAAATTTACGGATAATTTCCTCAACTGCCGCATTGATTCTGTCCTCATTCCACTGTCTTTTATAAGTACAGCGGTGTCCGTCCACAAGCTTCCTATGTTTGCAGGCATAATAGAAATAATCCTTGTAATAGCCTCCGTCCGGATGCTTCTTACGATTCACATTGCCATACATACCGCTTCCACATACAGGGCACTTAATAATCCCTGATAAAATATGTTCATGCTCAAGACTATGTGTTTTTACCTGTAAAACACCTGTCTCCTGCCGCTTTCTGTGTGCCTGGTTCCACATTTCTTCTGATATAATTGCCTCATGGACTCCATCACTTAGCAAGTAATCCTTTTGTTTTACGATATGATATTCATTCCTTGTTCCCGGAATCTTCTCATTTTTTCTTCTTCCAAATGCAAGCTTACCGCAATATATCGGATTGTCCAGCACACCTTTGACGAATGATGTAGAAAAACCTTCAATTGTGTTATTCTGGCGAAGCTTTTTCTTATAACCACTGTTATTTAAAAATGCAGCTATCGCAGCCATTCCCATCGTTGTATTGACGAATTTATCATATATAATACGGATAATCTCTGCTTCATCTTCTGCAATGATAAGTTCACCATTTACCAGCTGATAGCCATATGGCGCAAATCCGCCGTTCCATCTGCCTTCTCTCGCTTTCTGTCTGCGGCCTTCCATTGTCTGGACAAGGATATTCTCACGTTCTATCTCTGCAACCGCAGATAACACAGATATCATCAGCTTCCCGACATCCTTAGAGCTGTCAATCCCATCCTCTACACAGATAAGATTAACTCCATAATCCTGCATTTTCTGCAATGATGATAAAACATCCGCTGCATTTCTTCCAAATCTTGACAGTTTAAATACTAACACATAATCAACATCATCTTTACCATTTTCTATATCCGATAACATCTGTTTAAACTGTGGTCTGCCTTCCACACTCTTACCCGATTTACCCTCATCCGAATATTCCCCGACGATAGACATTTCCTGATAATCTGCATATTTTTTTAGCTTGTCCTTTTGTGCACCAGCTTTTCGCTGTCTCTAGCCAAGCTGTCTGGCCGGAAATTCTGCTGCTGCACTCACCAGCTTTTCGACAATCTCAAGCTTATCGCCTTGTTCAGCGTAAGCACAAAGTATAACGGCTGCCGCTATTATCTCATCCCTGTCTGCCACACATACCGTGGCACCAGTTACCTTTGACAGGCTCTGTGCATATGCCTGTGATATATTTTTGAGGCTTCCCACCTGCGAATATTTCTTTAGCACTATCGTCTCGTCTGCATCCATATATATTTCCAGCGGGCTGCCCTCCTTGATATGGAGCATCCTGCGCAGTTCCTTCGGTATGACTATTCTGCCGAGTGAGTCTACTCTTCTGGTCAATCCTGTAATTTTCACTTTATTGTCCTCCGTTACTTTTGCATTTGCATTCATGCTTTGGAGGTAGTATATGGAAATCTGTATGAAATATGTATAATTCAAGGGGGAAAGGACATCATCTATGCATGCTTGCATGCAATTCGATGTATGTCTTATTGACCCGCACTACACTGAGAAAGTAGCAATTTACTGCTTAAAGGCAGTAAATTAGCGGATTAAATATGTATCTATATCCATCAGCTCTCTCTCATCTGCAATATCTACATATACACAGTCATGCTTCTTTGCCACACTTCTGCCACCCTTATCACCCTCCAGTGATAAAAGCTGTGGTATAAGCGATGAATTAAATACACACGGGTTGCCTACAGCATCTCCACAACGAAGTGAAAACGCCAATCGCTTACCCCCTGTATTTTTAAGCACTCTGTCTATTAATTTAATCACGCTTTGACTTTTTAAATATGGCTGGTCAGCTACTGCAAACATGTAATATTCCTCTTTTTCGGCAGTATGATGCGTCACTTCACTGCTTTTCTTAAGCTTTTTCTGCTCCTGCACCGCCATAATTCCTGCCTTTATAGTGTAGGATATGCCTTTTTCGCTGTCCGAACTTATGACTGCATGGCAATCTGGGATACATGCGCAGTAGTCCAATATTTCCCGGTAACGGGTGACAACTGTTATATCTATGGTCTGGCTGTCTGATTTTGATTTATTATATCTATTTTTAATTTCCGCCAAGCGATCAAGCAAATGCCTGTACATAGGTTTTCCATCCAGCTCATAAAACAGTTTGTTACTTCCAAAACGGCGGCTGTTTCCAGCCGCCATGTATATGATATGAATCATTTCACTCTAAGGTCCTTTTCGTGCCAGTTTGGGTCTACCATTCCCATAAGTATTTTTTCAGGGGTAAACGGAACTGTCCTGTGCCATACGCCTGTTGCGCGATAAATGGCATGTGCCAGCGCAGGAGCCGGTGTATTGATAACTATCTCACCGATTGACTTAACTCCGAATGGGCCTGACGGCTCATAGCTTGTCTCAAATTCGACATTGATATTGCCCACATCCTGTCGTGTCGGTATCTTGTACTGCATGAGGTCATTTTCTGCGATTTTTCCACCGGCATTGTAGGTGACATTCTCATAAAGCGCCATGCCTATTCCCTGACCTATGCCGCCCTCGGTCTGTACACGCGCGAGGTTTGGATTGACCGGAATTCCGCAGTCCACAACAGCCTGATAATCAAGTATTTTAACTGCTCCTGTCTCCTTATCAAGCTCTATCTCGACCATTCCTACCATGTATGGAGGAGGTGAAACAGGTGATGAATATGTCGCTGTGACATCTACAGGTATCGTGTTGTTGACCTGTGATTTTGTTGCTATATCGGAAAGACTTACGCAAACCTCCCCATTGTCTGCACCGTCCGGATTTATGATATACACCTCTTTGCCGTCAAAATCCACCTCTGATGCAGCATGGCCCAGCATTTGTGCACCGATTTTCTTTATGTTTTCACGAAGCTCAAGTGCTGCATTCTGTGTGGCCATTCCTGTAATGTAGGTGGTTGATGAGGCATATGAACCTGAATCATAAGGAGAAGCATCCGTATCCGCTCCAAACACGGTTATATCATCCGGCTCGCAGTCGAGTACCTCAGCCGCCATCTGCGCAAGTATGGTATCACAGCCTGTTCCCATGTCTGCCGCGCCTATCATCATATTGTAGGTGCCACAGTCTGAAAGCTTTAAGGTACACGATCCGACATCTACATTTGATATGCAGGAGCCCTGCATTGCAAGTGCCATGCCTGCCGCACGAACCTTGCCATTTCCCATATCGCGGACAGGATACTTGTCTGCCCAATGGAAATTATCCGCACAGTGCATTATGCATCTGTCGAGTGCACATGCATTGGCTGTCTCGCCAAAATATGCCGGCATAAACATGCCCTCACGGACGATATTTTTCAAACGAAGCTCAACCGGGTCTATATGCAGCTTTTCAGCGAGCTCATTGACAGTTGATTCAAGTGCAAAGATACCCTGTGTAGCTCCATAGCCTCTATATGCTCCTGCCGCCTGCACGTTTGTGTACACAACATCGCACGAAAATCTGGTTGCCTCGCAGCCTCCTGTATAAAGAGGGAGCGATTTATGACCTGAGAGTCCTACTGTTGTAGTGCTATGCTCTCCGTATGCTCCACCATTTGACAGCGTATAAAGATCTATCGCCCTTATATGACCATCCCTCATTGCTCCAAGACGCACGGTGACCTCCATCTCATGACGCGGTGACGCGATAGTCTGGCACTCTTTTCTGCTGTAGATTATCTTGCTCGGACGCTTTGTCTTCCAGGTAACAAATGCCGGATATACCTCACAGACCGCTGTCTGCTTGGCACCAAAGCCTCCTCCGATACGCGGCTTTTCAGCACGCACCATGGACTTAGGAATATCGAGTGCATTGGACAGTATTCGGCGCAGGTGGAAAACAATCTGTGTCGAGCTGATGCAGTGAAGCCTGCCGTATCTGTCTATCTCACAGTATGCTCTGCAGGTCTCCATATATGCCTGCTGCGCTGCCTTTATGCGATAGGTGTGCTCAATAATCTCATCGCACTCCGACAGAATTTTCTCTACATTTCCATGCTCATCCTCCTCATGATGAATGAGATTGCGCTTTACATCGCCTGTATTTATGCTGGATGACCAGTCATCCTCAGGATGCACAAGCACCTTGTTGTCCAGCGACTTTCTGAAGTCAAGCACCGGCTCAAGAATCGTGTACTTTACTTTTATCATGTTAAGAGCCTTGTCTACAGCCTTTTCCGATTCACCTACCACAATAGCGACAGCGTCACCTACACTTCTAACATGACGGTCAAGGATTAGTCTGTCGTACGGTGACGGCTCCGGAAAGGTCTGGCCTGCGATAGAAAAACGCTTTTTCGGAACATCCTCCCAGGTGTATACTGCGACCATGCCCGGTACCTTAAGAGCAATATCTGTCTTTACATCCTCGACAATTGCATTCGCATAGGGGCTTCTAAGAAGCTTTATGACAAGCGCATCACGCGGTGTGATATCATCAGTAAATACCGGCTTTCCGAGTAAAAGCTGGCTCGAATCCTTCTTCGGTATACATTTTCCAACTGCGTGATAATCCCTTCTCGCGCGGTTGAAGCTGTTTACATTAGTTTGATTTGTGCTCATCCTGCCACTCCTTTCCGATATCCTCTCCGTAGACGCCTGCCTCGAGATTAAGAGGTGCGCCCTCCTTCTTACTGTTTAAGAAATTTCTGATTGAGCGGAGCTGACTCTGATATCCTGTACAACGACACAGATTTCCTGAAAGATACTCAAGAACTTCCTCATCAGTCGGGTCAGGATTTTCTCTTAAAAGTGCCACAATATTTACAATATAACCTGGATTACAGAAGCCGCACTGATCCGCTCCCTGATCGGCAATAAACCCGACAAACTCTGCCGCTTCCTCCTGAAGTCCCTCCAGGGTATAAATTTCATGTCCATCTGCTCTGGCTGCGAGCACAGAACAGGAAAGCACCGGCGTATTATCCATGAGAACGGTGCACAGACCACAGTTTGCTGTCTCACAGCCTCGCTTTACGCTGTAGCATCCATGTTTTCTCAAAAAGTCGATCAAAAGCAGATCCGGTTCGATCTGCTCGGCGATCCTTCTTCCATTCACTTTTATTATGATCTCCATTCCTACGCCTCCCCGATTTTGCAAAACAGTCTCTGACTCAGCACTCCGATCAGACGGGTGCGGTAGGCTGCCCCGGCACGATGGTTATTACCTGTCGGAATCTGCTCTTTTGCCCAGTTTGCAAATGCCTTTACGCTTTCTTCCTTTACACCGCCGGAAAGAAACTTTTCTTCATCGCAAAGAAGCACTGCCCGATGCGGTCTTGCACCGACTGCCAACCGGTATTCTCCCCCGACGCAGGAAGCGG
>ENA-OPCW01000470-OPCW01000470.1-human-gut-metagenome-genome-assembly--contig:-NODE-470-length-22202-cov-4.467106_pt1 | contig 22202 bp, 21 predicted proteins | sample MGYA00241258_ERZ501496 | MGnify/ENA primary metagenome ERZ501496 (study PRJEB25962, sample SAMEA2042660) | human gut metagenome | biome: human gut; feature: human-associated habitat; material: faeces...
TGGCCCTTGGGATCGCTCACGGCATCCATAAGCGATGTGCCCATGAGCACCGATCCGCGCACCCGAGACGACAGCGCCTCGAGACCACCGGGAATTGGATTGGCAACCGCCGTGCAGGCAAGGCCCCGCTCGTCCAGAGCAGAAACCGCCAGCGCGACTCCGCCGCCAAGGCCCTCGCCCCATGCAAAGATGCGGTCGGGGTCCATGCCATCAAGATTGCGCGCCACCTTCGCCAGCGCGCAACCCCAACGGACGCGCTCGACAAAAGCGGGCGAAGAAATCCCCCGCCGCAGGTCGTCCGCACCAGCAACATCGTCATCCAGCGCGAGGACGGCATACCCCATGGCGGCAAATCTCGTCATGTGATGCCAGCCGCGCACAGGCCGATCGATGTCGTGGAACATCAGGCACAGCGGCACGCGCTCAGATACTCGGGCACGACCGACAGGCTCGATCAAACGAGCGTGAATCGCATCGTCACCGAGCTCAAAGGAAACCTCCGAGTAACGGGCGCAGGGGTTAACAAAATCAATCGCCGTAATGGCCAGGCCTTGAATCTCAAGATTCGAAGCGCATGTCTCTAAATCAGAAACATCTGCTTGGACATCACCGCGCCAGTCCCGATATTCTGCGAGCCTTGACGAAACCGTTCCAGGAATTCCCACGAGCCCGGGGACAATCAGCTCATTGACATTGCTCTCGCACTTAGACATGAGCCTCCCCTCCCTTGCAGAAAAACGGAATGATCAGATCGTCAAAATCCAATGCATTATTCTGCTTTAACGCCTGCTGATATTCCCGGTAAACCTGGGCCTGTTTTCGTTTCACATAATCGCCTGCCGCGCGCGTCTCAAATTCGATCGGATCGATCAGCTCATCTTTTGCGGAGGAAATAGCAGAAAGAAACATTTTCTCTTTGTACATTTTCGTATCGATTTCCAGACGTTTGCAGATATCCTTCATCAGAGTCTTCTGATCATCGGAATCGTAGATGGTAAAATTGGTGCCAAACCCCAGCCTGTCAATATATCTGCGCAAAATACGCACACAGGTGGAATGGAATGTGCACACCCAGATACTTTCCGAACCATATCCCACCATCTGGTCAATACGCTCCCGCATCTCCCCTGCCGCTTTATTGGTAAACGTGATTGCCATGATATTATAGGGATTAACCCCGCATTCCTCAATCAGATATGCCGTACGATGTGTCAGTACTCTGGTTTTTCCGGACCCGGCACCTGCCAGAATCAGAAGCGGTCCGTCGGTTGCCATCACAGCCTGCCGCTGTGGTTCGTTCAGTGCATCTAATAAGCTCATATCGTTTCTCCGTCTCTTTCCATAATTCATTATTCGTGTGTCTCATTATATCATAGATAGTCCGAATAGAACATACATTCTTTTGTTTTTTGAAAAAAGCATGAAAATGCCTTGTCATCTAGTTTTTATTACTATATAATGTGATATGATATGAGGTGAAAATATGGACAACGAAGTAAAAGAATTTCTTGCTGCACTGCAGAAGAAACTGGTTTCAATCGATTACATCAAAACGGAAGACATTCCAAATATCGGTTTATATATGGATCAGGTCACGACCTTTATGGACGAGCAGTTAGAAGCCTGCAAACGCTATGAAGATGATAAAATTCTGACCAAAACAATGATCAACAATTATGCCAAAAACAATCTGCTCCCTGCCCCGGAGAAGAAAAAATATTCCAAGGAGCATGTGCTGACCCTGTTATTCATTTACTATTTTAAGAATCTGCTCAGCATCAACGACATCCAGTCCCTGTTAAATCCCCTGACGGAACATTATTTTGGCAACAAAGCTGGATTTAATATGGAAGATGTCTATAATGAGGTTTTTAATTTAGAGAGCACCGAGTCCGAGAAATTATTAAAAGATCTCGGAAAAAAATATGCACTCTCCCGTGAGACGTTCCGGAAATTTCCGGAAAATGATCAGGAATTTCTGCAGAATTTCAGTTTTATCTGTCTGCTCAGCTACGACGTATACATCAAAAAGATGATTATCGAAAGTGTTATCGACAATATCAACAGTCAAAACAGTAAAACAAATAAAAAAGAGAATTCCAAAAAGGAATCCTCCAAAAAAGACACCATTTAATCCAAACGGATGATTGTATTTTCAGGCACAGATGCAGATACGCATCCGTGCCTTTTTTCTATTCCTGTTCCGGATGTTTCTGTGACAGACGGCTGAATACCATCTCATATCCGTCATTTCCATAGTTCAAAGAACGATTGACACGGCTGATCGTCGCTGTAGACGCCCCCGTCTTTTCCGCAATATCAAGGTATGTCTTCTGATCCCGCAGCATTCCCGCCACTTCAAATCGCTGTGATAAAGAAAGCAATTCATTGACCGTACACACATCCTCAAAAAATGTATAACATTCCTCTCTGTTCTGCAGACATAAAATTGCATCAAACAGATGATCTACTGCCTCTGTTTTAAGTTTCTTGCTCATTATGCTCCCTCTTTCCTTCCAAAAATCATGTCTGTATTTTATCATATTAAAGTTTTAAAGTAAACAGATTTCTTGCATTACCCCATTGTTATGCTATAATGTTTAGTACAGTTTACCAAACACGAAAACGAATGGAGAATCTATGATATGAAAAAGATCGGTTATTTTTTTTCCGGCTTTCTGCCAATTTTAACAACAACAGCTGCACAGATACTGGCTTCTTTTTTTATGTTCGGAATCGCAGCTCTGTTTCTGTGTCCGGCCTCCCAGAGCACAGGCTTTGATGCCGATACCATCGAAACACTTCTGACCAATACGGAGTTTAATGCATGCATCATGCTGATTTATACCGTAACCTGCATCGTATTCATGGGAATATGGTATTATCGCTCCTGTGGGGGCAATTATCTTCCAAAACCATCCCTCACGTTTCATCCTCTGCAGTTTTTATCCATCATTCTTCTGATTCCCGGCATGCAGTTCTTTTCCGGTTATCTGACTTCTGCGGTATCTCTTCTTTTCCCGAACTGGCTCAGCCAGTACGAAAAACTCATGGAAACCGCAGGCTTAGACTCCGACATCGGACTGTTCATGTTTATCTATGCCGTAATTCTCGGTCCTGTCTGTGAAGAACTAGTTTTCCGCGGCGTCACCATGCGTCTGGTCCGACGGGCACTTCCGTTCTGGGCTGCCAACCTGATGCAGGCGGTTCTCTTCGGAATCTTTCACATGAACTGGATTCAGGGAATTTATGCATTTGTTCTCGGTCTTGTACTGGGATGGATCTGTGAAAAAGGAGGAAGCATCTATTTCTCAATGTTCTTCCACATCCTGTTCAACTTCTGGGGAACCATCATCGGACCGCTATTGAACAATCTCAAAGAAACGGACCTTCTGGGAATTATCATCTTTCTCTTTACAATTGTTTCTCTCGTTTTTGGCTTTTCCTTATTCCGCCTGGGCACGAAATGGCGCGATCAGAAAGCGGCGCGCCTTATGGCTGCCCCTGATCATGATGATCATTTCGAAGCAGCTGAATGATCCGGTACTCATAAAACACGGTGATCACAAGGATAGCGGCAATCACCAGCAGACTGTACGCGTCCTTGAGTTCGATCCCGATCACATCTCCCACACACGGAACCATCAGACCGATGATAAACACCAGTTTTACCAGCCGGATCATCCGGATGGAATATTTACGCACCTTTCCCACACACACCTCTTTCGGAAGCCGGTTTATTTTTTCCGGCTGACAGCTTACCAGGCTGAGTCCCACATAGATCAGAACAACTCCTGCAATGTTACAGATAAATTTATATGGCGCAACTTTATAGACAATCCCATAATAGATCTGCAGTCCGATATAGACAATTCCAAGGATCATTCCTATCGCCTCCGCAAAAATTGCCGGAACGGTTAAATCTTCTTTTTTCATCTGCTTTTCTCCATTTCATTCTGTAAAATCATATCCTAATTCTAACACCTTTTTGACTTGAATTCCATAGTTCATGTGCTATAATGAAACACAGAGTAACAATATAACAAAGGAGATCTCATGGAAAATCTTATTTTACCAAAACAATACAAATCAGAACTGAATCTTCATGACACACAGCTTGCCATCAAGACAGTCAAAGATTTCTTTCAGGCACTGCTGGCGCAGAGACTGCATCTGACACGTGTTTCTGCTCCTCTTTTTGTAGACCCGGCAACCGGTCTTAATGATAACTTAAACGGTTATGAGCGCCCGGTTACTTTCGGTATTAAGGAGCAGGACGATAAAAATGCCGAAGTTGTCCATTCTCTCGCAAAATGGAAACGTTACGCCCTGAAAAAATACGGATTTCAGGTCGGAGAAGGCATCTACACGGATATGAATGCCATCCGCCGCGATGAAAGTACGGACAACATTCATTCTATTTTCGTAGATCAGTGGGACTGGGAAAAAATCATTCATAAAGAAGACCGTAATCTGGACTATTTAAAAGAGACCGTTCGTACCGTATATAAGTGTCTTCGCAAAACAGAACAGTATATGGCCATCCAGTATGATTACATTGATCTGATCCTTCCAAAGGAAATTTTCTTTATCACCTCCCAGGAACTGGAGGATCTGTTCCCGGACAACACACCGAAGGAACGTGAGTATTATATTACCAAGGCAAAAGGTGCTGTATGTATCATGCAGATCGGTGACACCTTAGAGTCCGGCGAACCGCACGACGGACGTGCTCCGGATTACGATGACTGGGCTTTAAATGCAGATATTCTTGTTTATTATCCGGTTCTTGATATTGCACTGGAATTATCTTCGATGGGTATCCGTGTAGACAAAACTGCACTGATTTCCCAGCTTGACAAAGCCGGCTGTCCGGAACGCAAGGATCTGCCATTCCAGAAATCCATCATCGATGGAACACTTCCTTATACCATCGGCGGAGGAATTGGTCAGTCCCGTATCTGTATGTTCTTCCTTCGCAAAGCTCATATCGGCGAAGTGCAGAGTTCTCTCTGGCCGGAAGAAACAATTGCAGCCTGCGAGGAACATGGTATTCAGCTCTTATAATTTATTTTACATAATAAAATAAACAAAGCAAAAAATCAAAGAGGAAAAACGAAAAAAACGTTTTTCCTCTTTTTGTATTATCTATCTCCTCTAAATTACAACTATAAGGTTTCCTCATCCGCCTCGCACATGCGATACCCTACGCCCAGTTCATTTACAATATAATTTTTTTCTCCCGGTCTGGCTCCCAGCTTCTTACGGATATTTACCATATTGACCTGCAGTTTTTTGATGCTGCCCTCATCGTTATACCCCCAGATCTCTTTGATAATGGCTGAGTATGTCATAACCTTTCCCGCATGTTCCGACAATGCTGCAATGATATTGTACTCTGTCTGTGTCAGCTTCACTTCTTTTTTATGCAAGAAAACTCTTCTTGCATCGTAATCAATGGTCAGACCGGAGACCTTAAATTTTCCACCCGGAAACATTCCGTTTTGCATGCGATGTCCTGAAGAGAAGTCGTCTCCGAGAGCGAGAGGGAAAAGTAAGCCGTCGAGCGACAGTTCGCCGACGAACATCGTCCCGCGCAAGAAATTCATTGGAGCCAAATGGTTTTGTAACATAATCATTGGCTCCCATATCCAAAGCCTCCACTTTATCTTTTTCATCTGACCTGGCAGAAAGCACAATCACCGGCGTCAGGGAATCTTTCCGTAACCGCTTTAAAAAAGTCATTCCGTCCTGATCCGGAAGTCCCAGATCTAAAACAACGAGATCCGGTCTGTGAGAAGCATACATCATCATTCCGTCTTCGCAGGAATATGCCGATAATGTCTGATATCCGTTTGCCTCCAGAAGTGTAGCCACCAGATTGTTAATATGTTCATCATCCTCAATAATTAAAATCTTATATTTATTTCCGTTCATGCCTGTTCCTTCTCCTCCATATCCAGATAAAACCGGAAAAGTGCACCTCCATTTTTCTTATTTTCTGCCTTGATCTTTCCACCGTGCGCTTTGATAATTGTTGCGCACACTGCCAGTCCTATTCCTGCATTGCTCCGTTTGCAATCGGAAGATACCTCATACGCCTCATGACTCCCGTAAAAAACGGATTTTAATTTTTCTTCCGGAATTCCACATCCATCATCCTGTACTTCAAATACGGCTTTGTCCGCCACAAGAAATACCTTCAGTCCCAGGTGCACCATTCCCTTTGCATGCTGCACCGCGTTTTCTAAAATATTGATCAACACCTGCTGAATCAGGATGGCATCCATGGGAATTACCACAAATTCATCTGGAATATCAATTTCAACCTCCTGATCCGGATATCTTTTATGAAACTTTAAAATCACCGAATCAATCAGCTCATCCAAAACCGTAGGTGTCTTAATGATTTTTACTTTTCCACTGTCAAGTTTTGTGATCGAAAGCAGGTTCTCAACCATCCGGAAAAGCCACTGTGCATCCTGCTGGATGTCCTGCAGCATCTTTGTCCGCTGTTCCTTCGTAAAATCATTATCCGGATCAAGCAGCGCCGAGCTGGAGCCATAGATCGTGGTAAGCGGAGTCCGAAGATCATGGGAAACCGCACGGAATATGTCTGCACGAATTTTTTCTTTTTCTCTCTCTGCTTCGAGAATTTTATTATACTTTATTTTGGTGGTAAACCCACAGGTAATCAAAGCCATCAGTATAATGATCACTGCCGATGCCATATTCTCCGGTATGGAAAAATTAAAGTGAAAAAATGGAAATGTGAAAGCAAAATTCACTTCAAGAACGCTGAGAATTGCAGCTGCCACACCATACAGATACCCCGGTGTGATCACAGAAGTCAGAAAGACTCCAAAAATAGATACTGCCGGGATCAGCGCATTTTCCACAGTACTGTTTTGTATCCACAAACAGACCATAAAACACACCAGCTGAATCCCGACGGTAATGGCTATATCTCTTATGATATACAATGTTTTTTTCATCCGAATCTTCTTTCTCCTTATCTCTTGCATCCATATGTTTCATTATAGCATAATGGCGGTTAAGATTCGAATAAAAAATGTATTTTTCTAAGAAAGCGTATTCAGTTCCTCCATCCACAATGTTGCACACGCATCACTCGGCATACGCAGATCTCCTCTCGGAGAAACAGCAACAGATCCGACTTTCGGGCCGTCCGGAAGGCAGGAACGTTTAAACTGCTGCGCAAAAAATCTGCGGCAGAACGTTTTCAGCCATTTTAAAATAAATGCATCTTCATAAGTTCCCGCAAATGCAATTTTTGCCAGACGATAAATTTTTGCAGGGGAAAATCCCTGACGCAGCATATAATACAGGAAGAAATCATGCAGTTCATACGGACCTACCAGATCCTCGGTCTTCTGTGAAATTTTTCCGTCTTCCGGCGGCAGAAGCTCCGGAGAAACCGGTGTATCCAATACATCATACAGTGTATCGGAAAGCTGCTTGTCCTCACAGGTATCCGCATAATAACGCACCAGATGCCGGACCAGCGTCTTTGGCACAGAAGCATTCACGGCATACATGGACATATGATCTCCGTTGTACGTTGCCCACCCCAGTGCAAGTTCCGACAGATCTCCGGTTCCGATCACAAGCGCATTCTTTTTGTTCGCAATGTCCATCAGAATCTGCGTGCGTTCCCGCGCCTGGGAATTTTCATATGTCACATCATGCACCGAAGGGTCCTGTCCGATATCCGAAAAATGCACATTTACCGACTGACAGATATCCACTTCCACAAATTCTGCCCCAAGGCTTTGAATCAGTTTGACAGCATTGTCATATGTGCGGTCGGTTGTCCCGAATCCCGGCATGGTGACGGCCGTAATTCCCTTATGATCCCGCCCGCACAGATCAAAGGCACGCACGGTCACCAGCAGTGCCAGCGTCGAATCCAGTCCTCCGGAAATACCTACCACAGCATTGGCTCCGGTATGTTCCAGACGTTTTTTTAGTCCCATTGCCTGAATCATCAGAATTTCATCACAACGCTTTTCCCTGTTCTGTCTGTCTGTTGGCACAAACGGTGCCGGATCAATCAACCGCGTCAGTTTTGTTTCTTCTATTTTTAAAGAGAACAGAATCTCGGTATGTGTCTGATCCTCAGTGACAAAAGTTGTCATTCTGCGGCGCTGTGCACAGAGACGTTCCACATCAATCTCCGAATACAGGATGCCATGTCCAAAACGCTTGGATTCCGCAAGAATCTGTCCGTTTTCCGCAATGATGTTGTGCCCGGAGAACACCAGATCCTGTGTAGACTCTCCCTCTCCCGCTGACGCATAAATATATGCCGCAAGAAGACGTGCAGACTGGCCACTTACCAGTTCCCTGCGGTAACTGTCTTTGCCGGTCAGTTCATTCGAAGCCGACAAATTCACCAGAACAGACGCCCCCGCCAGTGCATGGGAGATACTCGGCGGATTCGGTGTCCACAGATCCTCACACAGTTCCACACCGATTCTGAGTTTCGGCATCTGCTCACAGACAAAAAGCAGATCCCGGTCCGCAGGAACACAGCTTCCGTCCGGCAGAACCACCTCTGTCGCAAGCTCTGCTCCGGATACGAAATGTCTCGCCTCATAAAATTCATTGTAATTCGGCAGATAACTCTTCGGTACAAGTCCAAGCACTTCTCCATGGGAAAACACTGCCGCAACATTGTATAATTTTCCAAGGATTTCAAAGGGAAGTCCCACGAAAAAAATGGCGTCCAGTGAAGCACTCTCTTTTACTAATTTCATCAGCGCATCCTTTGCGCCCTGCAGCAGACGTTCCTGCAAAAACAGATCCTGACAGGTATATCCAGTTAGGCACAACTCTGGAAAAACTACAATCTTTGCCCCCTGACGGGTACTTTCTTTCATCATATCCAGAATCAGCTCTGCATTATATTTTGTATCTGCCACTTTAATTTTCGGTGTAACTGCAGCTACTTTTACAAATCCCTGTCTCACTTTCTTAACTCCTTTAATTCTTCTACGGAAAATTCATATGCCTTGTTACAGAACTGGCACTTTACCTCGATGCTCTCCCCATCATTGATGATGTCATCAAGATCTTTTTTGCTGAGCGTTGAAAGTGCACGCGATACCCGCTCCTTAGAACAGTCACAGACAAATGCTGCCGGAATTTTGTCGGTGATTTCCAACCCGAAATCTCCGAGAATTTCTTCGAGAATTCCTTCCGGTGTCAATCCTCGCTCCAGCATCATAGTCACAGAATCGATCTCTGCAATACGCTTTTCCAGTTTTTCAATGATCTCGTCACTCGTAAACGGCATAAGCTGAATAATAAATCCACCGGCCTGACGCACCGTGTTGTTTTTGTTCATCAGCACACCCAATCCTACCGCAGACGGAATCTGCTCGGAAGTTGCAAAATAATAGGTTAAATCTTCTGCAATCTCTCCTGTCTGCAGCTGACACTGTCCCACATATGGCTCTTTTAGTCCCATATCTTTGATGACGCTCAAAATACCGAGATCCAGCGCACCCCCTACATTTAAATGTCCGTCTTTGTTTGGCGGAAGTTCCACAATCGGATTATTGACAAATCCCTTGACATGTCCATTGGCGTCCGCAGTAACGGTAAGTCCCCTAGCCGGACCGCTGCACTGAATCTGCAGGGTCAGAAGATCCTTTTCCCCTTTTAACATTGTTCCCATCATCGCACCGCCGGACAACAAACGTCCCAGGGCTGCCGTCATGATCGGAGACGTATTGTGATCCTGTCTGGCGGTCTCCACCAGATCCCTCGATGTAATTGCAAATGCCCGGATTGCGGCACCTGCTGCGGTTGCTCTAACAATATAATCTGCCATGTATCATTTCTCCTTTATTCTTTTCTTGTAACAAATGTGATACGCTCACTGTCGGCTTTGACCCCGGCGTCGGTGTAATCATCATACATTCCTTCACAGACCAGTCCCGCCTGCTGCAGAAAACCCACTATCTGTTCCACCTTATAATTTCTCTGATAGTGTGTTTCCGCATATCGGCGGTACAGCTCTCCCGCTTCCGGGATAAACAGTGTCAGGTCATATTCATTGATTCTGGTCTCTTCGTCATAATAATTTTCCCAGATAAAACTTCCTTCCTGCCTGCTCTCCGCAAATGTGTGATCTCCGAGAAGCTGTTCGTATTTATAGGCGGTATTCATATCAAAGATAAATACTCCACCGCTTTCCAGACAGGCGGCAACCCGCCGGAATGCATCGGAAAGTTCCTGTGGCTCAAGCACATAATTGACACAGTCACAGGTACAGCAGACTGCCCGCACACATCCATCCAGTTCGAGTGTCTGCATCTCCTGCAGCAGATAAAGAATCGGCGGATCTGTCTGCTTTTCCATGGCTTTCTGCAGCATATCCACAGAAACATCCACACCGGTCATATCATACCCACAGGCAGCCAGTCTCCGGGTCAGTTCTCCGGTCCCGCATCCCAGATCCAGCACCGGTCCGTCTGCAATTCCATGCTTTTTTAATGTCTCACAAATATATGCACACCATTCATCATAGGGCACATTATCCATAAACAGGTCATAAACCTGCGCAAAACCCGTATACGCGTCCATTCTTTTCCTCCTGCTTTGTATCATAGTTTAGCAAGTTTTTATGGCAAAAGCAAGGTTGATTATTCTTCCCGAAACCTTTATACTGAATGCATAAGTTGAACTACAGAAAGGATTTTCCATGCCTGACAACTACGAACATTATATTTCCAAAAATATTCAGGCCTTCTATCGCAGAAGACTTTTTTCTCCAATGATATATCTGGTTTTGCTTGCAGTTCTCTGGATCGTATTTCCACTGGGTGCCATGCTGCGGCCTGCACAGCTTTCCGACAATACCAAAATTGCGGACGCCTACAAGAACCATCACCGTTATGTACGCATGACCTTCACAGATCTGAAATTCAGCGGATATACCTGTGAAACCTATGGACAGACCCGCGGATATTATTATTACACCACACAGAAAAATAATTGCAGCATCATTCTCCTTACCCCGCATACATGTGAGGAAGGACTCCCTACGATCGACCGTCTGACCGTCACCGGCCGGATCGTCAAAGGAAAAGAATCTTATCTGGCACTTTTGTCCCAGCTTTCCTCTGACCTGAACTGGACCGAAACCGGTATCCGCAATCAGCTGTCTTCGTATTATTTCAGTGAGCCTGACTATCATTTAACCACGACGCGCATTTTATTCTTCGCGTATTTCGGTTCCATGATTTATACCGTCCTGTATCTTCTGATCTGTATGGTCTATATCCGGTTCCCGGTGCTTTCCCCACCGTGCCAGAACCTGATCGTCTTCGGACATCCGGGTCAGATTCTCGCCGAGGCCGAGGAAGAACTTGCAACACTTCCACAGCTGGCAACGGAGGATATGTTTATTACCGAACATTATTTTATCATGACATCACCATATGGAAATGCCATTGTGCCTATTCAGGAGATTCTGTGGATCTATAAACATTCGACGCTCCACAAAATGCTCTGGTATCATTTCAGCATCTCTTATACCATGCATATTACCGCAAACAAACATATGTATGTAAACTGTCCGAAAAATACCAAATCCGATATTGACGGTATTATGGATTACCTGGCAGAAGCCAATCACAACATTCTGGTAGGTTTCAATGAAGAAAACCGCCTGAAAGTCCAGGCGGTTCAGGGAAAACCTTTCCATATTGAAAAATTCTATGCGTTATTGCGCCGCCGTGTCTAAAACATACAGGCTTTGCTTCCGATTTCATAATCCAGATTTTCATAGGCTTCCCTTACCACGGGAAGCCTTTCTTTTTCTTCCGGCGGTAATTCATGTTCAGAAAGTATCTTTATATTCTCCTCAATCTGTGCAATATCATAGGTATCAAATCCATACTTTAACCCTTTCCAGCACAGTCGTCGCTGCTCTTCATCCATCATGGGGAGTTTTCCCTGCCGAAGTATGTGACCACTCTCCGGTAAATCTTTGGTCTCCTGTTTTATTTCTTTCACCGTCCCCCGCAGCTGCTCTAAGAAGATATGCAGATTCCGGTTTATAAAGGCACGGTTTTCGGTCTTTGCCGCCATCTCCATAATTTCTGCCTGCTGGGCAATCTCCTCTTTTCCAATCTGGCGGCTGATCCCTTTGATTCCATGAACTTTTGTCTGAAACATATGCAGATCCCGCTGGACATATTCCGGAAGTTTCGGAAGTAAACCCTCCACCTCTTTCCAATAAGATTCCAGCGTACGGATATCCGTAGCGTTCCTCTGCCCTGTGGCTTTCGCCTTCTTTGACGCATCGACCGGATTCGGAAGTTCCCTGTATCTTACCGGAATTCCGGTTTCTAAAACCTGCCTCATCCGCTGCAGCCGGATCGGTTTCGGCATAAAATCGGTAAATCCATGCCGGATGGAACGGCTTCTGACTTCATCAGAAATATCCGCTGTCATAAGAACAAGCGGTGCATGACTGTATCTTTGTATCTGATCCGCCGTCTCAAATCCGGACATTCCCGGCATCATCTGATCCAGAATGATCATCTGGTATTCCCGTTCTTTTACCATCTGTACAGCTTCTTCTCCTGACACCGCCAGATCCAGTATAAACTTCCATGGAGCCGCAAGTTCCTGAAAAATCACCCTGTTTGCTTCCATATCATCCACCAGAAGGACACGTGCCCGCGGATAAATCCAGTTCGGCTGTATTTCTTCGACCTGCGGATCATTCTGTTCTTTTAATATTTCCCGTCCGATGTTTCTCGGCTCTGATATCTCAGCCATAACCTGTTTCTGATAAAACCCAAAAGATACGCGTGTCCCTTTTCCCGGATCACTCTCTGCTCTTACCCAGCCATGCATCATTTCTACGAGCTGTCTGACAATTGACAGACCCAGGCCAAAGCCCTCTACCCCCATATCCTCGGAAAACGAGACATATTCCGCAAATACCTGTGCAAGTTTTTCCTTTGTCATTCCCACACCGGTATCTTCCACACAGCCGTCAAACCATACCTGTCCTTCTTCCATCTTACAGTGGAGTGACAGCGTGATCGTTCCCTGTTCCGTAAACTTGCAGGCATTCGATAAAATATTCTGAAAAATCTGTGCCACACGTAAATAGTCCCCACTTACCTGCTCCGGAAACCGGTCCAGAAACCTCACGGTAAATACGATATCTTTTTCCCGGATATTCAGCAGACAAAGACGGGCCTGTTCCTCGATCATCTCATAAAAATTGTATGTTTTGTCTTTGAGCGTCAACATTCCTGCTTCCAGCTTCGAATATGCAAGGATGGTATCCACCTGTTCAAGCAGATTATTTCCCGCGATACAGATATATTCAAGAATGTTTTTGCTCTCATCCGGAAGATTCTGCCTCTTTAAAATGTCCGAACCTCCGATAATCGCATGCAGCGGACTGCGCAGATCATGACTGACCGATGCCAGAAAACGGCTTTTTAAAAATGACTGTTCTTCTGCTTTCTTTTTCAGATCCTCCATCAGAACCGTTTCCTTCTTTTGTTGTGTGATGTCGAGCAGAGTAAGAATATATCCTCTCACCACATTTTCACTGCAGACCGGATGCAGCTGACACCTGCAATAACTTTCTTTCCACTGAACCACATAATCCTGATCCGGGTCTTTACTCCAACGCATCATTTTGGTATAAAAAGGGTACTCCTGCGGATCGTCCGTCAGTTCCCCCACAATTTCCGGAAACCATCGTCTGGCACTGGCATTGGCATCCCGGTAACGCATTCTGTTGTCAAACAAAAACGTAGGGATATCACTGATATTATAAAAGTTTTCCCGGATAATGTTCGTCACATTGGATAATCTTCCCGTCATCATCAGATAAAAGACAATCAGACAGGAAATTTCAAAAGCTCCCGGCACCAGAAATTCTTCCGCTTTCGGCGTAACTGCGCGAAACAACATTGCAACTCCCGGAAGTGCCATGCCAAGATACAACATATCATTTACATGTCCCTCCCAGACAGAAACCTCGCTTTTCACTCTCACATAAGTAGCCAGCCCCAGAAGAATTCCCGTATAACAAAGCAGCGCAATCCGAAACGCATCCTGATACGTCTCGCGCTGCGCAGCACGTATAATCAACATGGAATTAAACAGCACCAGACTGCAGAACAAAATCACTTCCGTCCTGAGTTTCAGCTGGAATTTCATAAAATCACCCACATAATGAATCATAAGATACAGCATGTGAATGGCCAGTAAATCTGTCAGTATACGAAGTGTCTGTGCCTCTCCCGTAACATAATAGGTAATGCGATAAAAACTGTTCAGTGCAATCAGCCCTAAAACCAACGGCAGCAGCCGGTGTTCCCTTGCGTGAAACCCGCTGCTGACATAACTTTGTAATACAAACAGTGTAAAAAAAAGACAGATCAGATGGAAAACCAGTCCCATATCCGTTTTACCTCCAACCACTAAATATCCGCTCTACTTCGGATTTGATATAAATGGCTTTATATGGTCGCACAATATATCCTGCCGCATGCAGTCTCCGACAGGTCATTACCGTATGCGCATCACACATGGCCGTGACAAACAGAACCGGTATCCTGCCCCCTGTGAGCTTGTTTGCTCTCATGGTAGTCTCGATTCCGTTCATTTCCGGCATATCAACATCCATAATGATCAGATCCGGAAACTCATTGTGTTCCAGATAATGCAATGCCTGTTTTCCGCATTTACAGAGAATGACGGTATACTCATCCTCGAGAATTCCACGCATGGCATCCAGATTAGTCTTCATATCATCTACGATCATGATTTTTTTTCTGGCAGTTTCCTGAACCATCTTCTTTCTTCCCGGCTCTTCCGAATCCGGAGAAACCGTATCAAGATATTCCGGTGGAAGAATCGTAACATTTAAGTTTTTATTTTCCATCAGATCCAGTTTGGTTCCATCCGGCATATTCAGAACCGGTCGCAGATTATGCGGTCCTTTGTTTTCATAGATCAGTCCCTTACGTCCGTCCGACAGGTTTACCTCCGTCCCTCTCGGAAACAGCGGAACCCGCTCCATAAACACTTCCACAACATTTTTGTCAAACATGATGCCACAGGCTCCCATGAGATACTCTACCGCCTCATAAGGAGAATATGGTTTCTTATACGGACGTCTTGATGTCAGCGCATCATACACATCTGCCACATGTACAATTCTTACGGAGAGTGACTGTTCATCTCCCATCAGCCCCTGTGGGTATCCGCTTCCATCTACGTTTTCATGATGAAGAAGTACCGTCTGCTTGATATGCGCCGAAATATTCCAGCGCTTCGAAAGCAGCTGGTACGAACGGGTCGAATGGGTCTTCATCAGCTGGTATTCATCCGGTGTCAGCCTGCCCGGTTTATTTAATATTTCCTTTGGAATGGCAAGCTTTCCCAGATCATGCAAAAGAGCCGCTGTAACCAGATAATTCAGATCGCGTTCACTCATTCCCATCCCCATACCGATCACGCAGCAGAGCACCGCAACATTCACCGAATGTGCATATGTATAATCATCGTATGAGCGCAGATCTGTCATATCCAGACACACATTTTTTCTGGACAAAAGATTCTCCACAATCTGTTGTGCAATCTCGGCACAACGGTCAATATCATTCTCCTGCACACATTTAAACCCTTCCTGGCGCAGTTTTTCCGGTATTGTCGCTTCGATGTAGATATCTTTCGACTGTTCATCCTCGATATAGACACCGCTAAATCCGTATTCATTTAGTTTATTGATATAGGAAGCCGTCAGTTCACAGCCACTTCCCACCATGGTACGTCCCATGGAATCATATAAATCATACGCAAGACACATTCCCGGTCTGGCATCTTCAATGGAAACAAAACGCATAAAGCCTCCAATTATAACTACAACTTAAATCATAACCAGATAAATTGCTGCAAGTGAAATTACAATCTGAATGATGGCAAAACGAAATACCACCTGGGCATTGGACCACCCACCCTTTTTTCTTACATGGTCGTGGATCGGTGTGATGGTATTCTTTAGAATATGTATCTTTAAAAACCGAAGCAGTGAAACCTTTACCAGACCAAGACCACCGTCTGCGATAAGTACCGCAGCAACCAGCAGGTACATAAACGGGCTGTGCATCTTCAATACCGCAATGGCAATAAAAATACCCATTGCACGTGATCCGGCATCTCCCATAAGAAGCTTGCTCGGTGTTGCGTTATACCACAGATATCCCAGCAGACATACCGCAAACAGTAAAATACAGTAATTGAAAGAATCATTGACTTTTAAAATATTGTCAAGAACAAACACACTCATCAACGTGATAATGGTCAGTGTTCCCGACAATCCATCCACACCATCCGAACAGTTGGTAACATTGATGGAAACCCACACCAGAATAACGGTCAGAATGGCAAATACAACCGGTGGAATCACGATGGTCGTTCCCGTAATGGCAATGGTGATCTCACTGGAATTGTAATGCAGATAGGAAATGGCTACAACGACTGCCACTGCCAAATCCAGAATTCCCTTTAAATACTCTCCCCATGGTTTTTCTGCGGCATCATCAAAGAATCCGGTGAACATTTCGATGACGATCAGCACCAGATAAATGATAATTTCCTTATTCATTTTGCCAAACAACAATGCGGAAACAACAAAAGTCAACACAAAAATAATACCCGCACCTCTTGGTTTTCCTGCGGAAAGAGCTCCATCATGTGCATACTGTCTTCCCATGTCCTTCGGCAGATACCCGTTTAATTTTGCAATTGCAATACAGGTCGCTGCAAAAGCAAATAAAACACCGATAAAAGCAACCAGTGCGTGTTCATATGTTCCTAATAAGTATATCATTTTATCCTCCTTCGGGCTTTCACCCAATTTAATTATATTAGGAGACAGGAAAAAAGTAAAGTTTTTGCTTGCATTTTTATCGAATTGTGTTATTATATACTCACACGCGTCAAAGCGTTAAAGTGTAAAAGATTCAAAGAACCACAAGGAGGAAACAAAAATGGCTCAAAAAGGAGACTTAATGACAGCACGTTCCGATATTCGTGTATTGGACGCAACCATTCGTGACGGAGGACTCGTAAACAACTTTATGTTCTCCGATGACTTTATCAACGCACTCTACCGCACCAATGTAAAGGCCGGCGTTGACTATATGGAGTTTGGTTATAAAGCTTCCAAGGAGCTGTTTGACGTAAATAAATTCGGCAAGTGGAAGTTCTGTGATGAAGAATCCATCCGTGAGATCGTTGGTGACAACAACTCCGATATGAAGATTTCCGTCATGGCAGATGTCGGACGCTGCGATTACAAAAAAGATATCATTGACAAAAAAGACAGTGTAATTGACATGGTTCGTGTGGCAACTTACGTGCACCAGATGCCTGCTGCAATCGAAATGATTGAAGATGCCAAGGCAAAGGGCTACGAGGTAACCTGTAATATCATGGCAATCTCCAATGCCAAAGAATCCGATATTGACCAGGCACTTGAAATGGTCGGTCAAAGCAGCGCCGATGGCATTTATATCGTGGACAGTTACGGTGCTCTTTACCCGGAACAGATCCGTGCGATTGCAGATAAATACACCGAACTTGGAGAAAAATACGGCAAATACATCGGTATGCATGCACACAATAACCAGCAGCTTGCCTTTGCCAACACGATCGAAGCACTCTCCCACGGTGTCAGTCTTTTAGATGCTACCATGATGTCCATGGGACGGGGTGCCGGAAACTGTGCCATGGAACTGCTTCTGAGTTTTCTGAAAAATCCAAAATACAATGTATTCCCGGTACTCCGGTTCTTAGAAGACTATATGCTGCCGCTCAAAGAAACCGGTGCCGTATGGGGATATGATATTCCGTATCTGCTGACCGGACGTCTGAACCAGCATCCATCTGCTGCCATTGATTTTTGCAAGGACAACCGCAAGGATTACGCAGATTTCTATACCGATCTGTTAGACAAATAAAGCATAATACAAAACAGGCATCCGGGGTTCGCCAGATGCCTGTTTTATCTCTGTTATAAACGTTTAAATCTGTCTGCAAAGTGCATCCACTTTCGCAATTTCTTCCATCATACACATTTCTTTCAGATCCTGTGCATTTCCTTCGGAATGTTCCACTTCCTTTGAGAAAATACGCGCTACGTCAATACGGTCAGACATTGTGAATTTTCCACCGTTTCTGTAAAAACGTGCCGCATCCATATCTCTTACCACAAGGGTTGCCATCACAATCATTTTGGCATAGGATAAAATATCATAATCATATATCGAATTCATCAGATAACGATACACAAAATAAACCAGAAGATGTTCATAGCCAAGTTCCGAATAATCCGATGATCGCATATATTCTGTCAGAAATGCCTCATAGGTATCTTCGTGATACAGCTTTTCGAATTCTTCCTTGGTGTGAACCCATTCATCATCCAGCTCTTCCATATCGGCAAAAACCGCAAAACGTTCCTCGAAATCTTCATAAGAAAGTGCACGAACCGGCTTCTCTTTTCCCTCAATATTTTTCTGCTCCCACTCCCGAAGTTCATGACCGGCATCTTCGTATCTCCAGTCTGCCAGTACCGACATATCCTCTTTTGCCTGTGCATAATTGATCACGGTCTGTACACGGTCACACCACGCCAGAAACTCTCTCATGCGCTCCGGAATATTATGGGTACGATTCTGCAGAATATTCACCGACTTCTGCTGCACCCATTCCATGAACGCAACATATGCCGGATCGTCCTCACCGTCATCGCAATTTCCGGGCAGCTCTATATCCACCAGCTTTTCCGGTTCTGTCCGCTCAAACAGAATCCGTCCAACTTCCTCGCAGGAAAGACTCAGTGCTTTCTGCTCCACATCTCCGTAAATCAGGGAAAAACGCGGATATTCTGTACACACTTCACACAGAGCCTCTTCCCCAAGTGCTGTATAAAGATCACAGAGATTATGGTCATTGAGCATGGCACAGCGTTTCTTCCCTTTCAGCTTAAAACGGTATCCACCGCCATCATCATCCGGATCGGCCTCATACATACTTTCTTTGAGTCTTTTGCCAAATTTGCCTTCCACACTGTTGTAATATGCATAGGAATCCTCATCAATGTCAATTTCCCAGCCTGCACAGCAACTGTCCTTGCAGCGGGATGCAATGCAGGAAAATTTCTCATAATATTCCGGAACCCGTAAAATCACGATGCCTGCCTCTCTTTCTCTTCTTTTTCTGCCATGTACTCTTTCTCCATAGTTTCCCAGTCCGGATCCTGTGTGCCTTTAAAGTGATTATAGGCTATATAGCCAATGCACCAGATCAATCCTGCCATCGTTGTTGAAAAAAGTATTTTGACAACACATACCGCAAGCAGTGTGATATTCAGGTCCCCTGCCAGAAAAGAAACTGCCAGAGTATGAAGCGGAAGCACAAGCATCTTCCACAACCCGTAATATGCTGCTGCAATCACACCGATTGTATAACAGACAAATCCCAACAATGCATTAATATGCTTTTTCATATGTATCCATCCTCGTTTTCCTAACTATTCCATCAACTTAACTATTTTGCCACTTTCCATGGTTTTTTTCAAGTCAAGAATGCGCTGATTGACCGATCCCCGGAACTTGAGCGTAATATCCTTCTGTTCCTCAATAAATGGACCGTCCACCAGTACATCGATCAGGGAAAGCAGGTCATCCGTGTCTTTCGTATGTTTTCTGCCTCCCAAAATCAGGTCTTTATCATATATATATCCGGTAAATGCCCAGACATTCTTATCCGGATACAAACTTTTTACTTTTTTCATAAAAGGAAGAAGAGCCTCCTGATTTTCTTCCTCAAACGGCTCTCCTCCCAACAGGGTCATTCCCTCTATATACTCCGGTTTCAGTGAATCAAGCACCTTTTGCTGTACCTGCTCATCGAAACATTCTCCATAGGTAAAATCCCATGTCTGTGGCTGAAAACAGCCCTTACATGCATTGCGGCATCCGGATACAAACAGTACCGTCCGACAGCCGAGACCGTTTGCGATGTCACAATACTTAATTCCAGCATAATTCATAATTTACTCTTTCTTTTTATTCAGGAAACGGATGCAGCCTGCTGCTGCCAGTAAAAAAACAATTACTGCTGCTCCAAATACCATCCGCAGATCAACCGCACCTGTCTTTGGTGTTGCATCTGTCCGGTTTCCGTTTTTTGATGTATTTCCACTGTTATTCTTTTTGTTCGATGAAGTTTTATGTGTATTCCCACTGCTGCTCTGGGAATCCTGCATATCGTCTGTATCATCGTACGAATCGGTATCGTCCGTATCGTCCGTATCGTCTGTATCATCTGTATCATCTGTATACTCTGTGTCATCCTGACTGTCCGACTGACTCTGGGACTGTGACTGGCTCTGTGTCTGTCCTGCAGAAGCATCCACAACCGTTGTAACCGTAACCGGATTGTAACTTGCATCCGTCACTTCACGCACTGTCAGGGTAACCGGCATCGTTGTATATGCATTTTTCGCCTTAAAGGTAACCGTGGCAATGGTTTCATTCTGGGAATAAGTCTTATTTAAAATTGCCGAAAGATTAAGTGCCTGCTGATTATTTTCCGTAACCGGGGAAACCAGCTCAATATTTCCCGAATCCGAAGAAATCGTATTTGCCCATGTGGTTCCTACATATTCCAGATCAGAATCGTCATATGCCAGTCTTGCTGCAAATGTCGAAAGTCCCGGATTATTGCTTCCGACCAGACGTACCGTTACCGTATCCCCGGCTTTTGCATCATTGGTTGTTCCAACCGTCAGATTCATCTGGCTGTTCGCTGCCATAACCGGCTGCGGAACGGCTGCAAAAAGCAGCGCCAGCGCACATCCCATCATCAGTATCGTTTTCATCATCCCTAATTTTTTCATCTTCTGCCCTATATCCTTTTTGCTATGACTACGAGTCTCCCATTGTTTACCGTGTATTCACAGGTAGAGAGCATAATTGTGGTATCTCCATAGATAAGATGCTCCCCTGTATCATACACACGGTTCTCTTCCACAAAATCCAGCAGATTCTGAAACTCTTTCCGGTTTTTATAATTCCGAAACCAGTAATAACGGAATCCGGATTCGTCTTTTTCCTTTACATGTGTCTTTACCACCGCAACAATCTGATATTGTCCAGTTTCATAAATCGTATCAAAAGTAATCACCGGATGCTTTTTGTAAAATTTCTTATCCAGATAGGCATCCAGATCTCCAAACTGGCTTCCATCACTTACGTTGTGCCCAAAGATCACAATATTCTGATCCATCGGATCAATGCTGGCATCTGCGGAAACAAACGGGTTTCCTTTATTATCATCTTTTCCTTCAAAATTGTGTTTCAGGTAATATTCCCCGCCTGTATGATCCTGCATCACCGGATAATCGATTGGTGTCCCGTCAACTTTGATCCATCCAACCAGATCCGGATACATACTATATAATATATCATATTGGTCTAAGATTGCAAGCTGGTCCGTCTTTTCTGTCTCACGATTTTTCATTTGCTGCTTTTCTTTGCGGATATATTCCAAAACCGCTTCCTTTTTTGCCTCTTTGATCTGAAAATAATTCAATGCAAGTAACAGAACAACCGCCATGGCCAGGAAAGAAAAGGCGATGCGTCTGCATACCTTTTCCACCATCGGCCGATGGCGGTTTCTGCCACTCGGCCCGATGGGTTTTTCTTTCTCTTCCCGGGGTTGTGGATCTTCTACCTCATGGTGTTCATACAAATGGGCATATTGTTTCCGTTTGTTTTCTTCCATGTTTTATAAATGTAATACTCTTTCTTTGATTTCCTGTGTACGTCCCTGATTCCAGAACTGTGTTCCGATATACCCGCACGTACGACGTGCAACACTCATCTTATCCTGATCACGGTTTCCGCAGTTCGGACACTCCCAGACGAGTTTTCCGCTGTCCTTTTCCTCAACAATTTTGATCTCACCGTCATAGCCACATTCCATACAGTAATCACTCTTCGTGTTGAGCTCCGCGTACATAATATTATCGTAAATGTATTTCATGACGGCAATCACGGCATCAATATTATCCTGCATATTTGGTACTTCCACATAGCTGATTGCACCGCTTTTCTTGA
>ENA-OPCW01000483-OPCW01000483.1-human-gut-metagenome-genome-assembly--contig:-NODE-483-length-21945-cov-6.291914_pt1 | contig 21945 bp, 14 predicted proteins | sample MGYA00241258_ERZ501496 | MGnify/ENA primary metagenome ERZ501496 (study PRJEB25962, sample SAMEA2042660) | human gut metagenome | biome: human gut; feature: human-associated habitat; material: faeces...
CTAGCGAATCAATCCTTTGTTATTGCTATTCTTCCGAATTGCGAGTGCAAAGGTAGACGTTTTAGATGAAATATGCAAATATATTACTTGATTTTTTTGAATTATTTTTCGTTAGAATTCTCTTTGTGCTGAAAATCAGTGTGTTCTATCCCTCCGGAAAATTCTTTTTCTTTTATTCGTATGTATCTTTGATAGTAAGAAAGCATCAAGCTGGTACAAGGCAAAGCGATAATCATACCTACAATTCCCATTAATGCCCCCCAGACGGAGAGGGATAATAAAATGATAGCAGGATTCAATCCTGTGATTTTTCCCATAACTTTCGGTACAATCAGAGCGTCTTGTATAATTTGTACGATGCAGAACACAAGGAAGGCGCAAAATAATATCCACCAGAAATTCTCTCCTGTATCCGCAGCCTTCAGTAAGGCTAATAAGACTGTGGGAATAAAAGCGATAAGCTGAAGGTAGGGAACCATATTGAGAAGCCCGATAAACAATCCGAAACCGATGGCTAACGGGAAATCAATAATAAGAAACCCTATGCTGAACAGAATCCCTACACAAAAAGCGACAAACGCCTGCCCGCGGAAATATTTGTTCATGCCGTCCTGTACATCCGTGACAATATGTACTGTCATTTCACGGTGTCTGGCAGGGATCAGTTTTATCCATCCCCGTGCAATGGCTTCATAATCTAATAGAATGAAGAAAGTGTACAACAGGATGATGAATGAGGTGAATACACTGAATACAATATTGACAGATTGGGTCAGCAATGCCCATACTTGGGGAAGAACATTACGCATGGTATTCGCAAAATTGCTTTCGTTCAGCGCTTCGTGTATTTTCAACATATCTATGTGCTCTTTTATGAAATTGGCCACTGTGCCGGGAATGGCTGCTTGCTTGGATCCTTCGATAAAATAGGCGGTGAGCAATTCTTTCAGTTTGCCGAATTCTTCAATGATTGGTGGTACAAGTCCTACAAATGCTAAAGTGATAATGGACAGCAATACCAGCAAAACAACCAATATGGAGATTACCCGGTTCCTCAGACGCAATTTGTTCTGAAAGAAAATGACCATCGGATAGATAAGATAGGCTATCAGCCATGCTATGAAGAAAGGAAGCAGCACTCCGCTGAGTCGGTTGACCAGATATAGAATGCCGATAATGACCATCGCTGTCAATATTCCGCGGATAAAACTATCGAATGTTATTTTTTTCTGTATCATAAAGTGTGTGTTATTTATTTTCAGTTTCCTCTTTCAAAGCTTCCATATAGCAGGTCCGGCAAAGAGGCTCATAGTCTGCCTTTTCCCCTAATAGGACCCGTTTTTCGCTTTTGGTGATTCGGTGGGTGGCATAGGCCAAGTTCCCACATTTCACACAAATGGCATGAACTTTGGTTACTTCGTCTGCAATAGCCAGCAAGGCAGGTATAGGTCCGAAAGGAACTCTCCTGAAATCCATGTCCAATCCGGCGACAATGACTCTTATCCCGTTGTCAGCCAGCTTGTTGCAGACATCAACCAAACCTTCGTCAAAAAATTGCGCTTCGTCTATACCCACTACATCCTTGTCTGAGGAGAAAAGCAAGATGCTGGCAGAAGAATCAATAGGGGTGGAGGCAATAGAGTTGCTGTCATGTGATACAACTTCTTCTTCCGAATAGCGTGTATCTATGGCCGGTTTGAATATTTCAACCCGTTGACGGGCAAACTTCGCTCTTTTCAAACGGCGGATTAGTTCCTCGGTTTTACCTGAGAACATTGAGCCGCATATTACTTCTATTCTTCCTCTTCTACGTGTTTCCTGGATGTGGTCTTCTGAAAAAACTACCATAATTTAGTTATAACAATTAGATTAATTCTGAGTGCAAATGTACGACTTGTACCCCGAAAAAGGATTATTTTCACTTGGAAATTTATTAATAAAAGATATAATGTTAAACAAAAGTGCAACATCTGTTAAATAATTGGGACAATTAACTTTATGCATTTAAATTCTTTCTACATTTGTTCCAGTATAACAGAATGCAATTGTTTTATGGGAAAACTGTATGTCGTACCTACTCCAGTAGGAAATTTAGAGGATATGACTTTCCGTGCCATCCGTGTGTTGAAAGAGGCTGATTTGATATTGGCGGAAGACACGCGTACTTCGGGTATTCTTTTGAAACATTTTGAAATTAAAAACGCCATGCAGTCTCATCATAAGTTTAATGAGCATAAAACAGTGGAAGGTATTGTGAATCGCATCAAAGCGGGCGAAACTGTTGCTTTAATATCTGATGCCGGAACTCCTGGTATTTCTGATCCCGGATTTTTAATAGTGCGTGAGTGTGTGAAGAGTGGCATTGAGGTGCAATGTTTGCCTGGAGCTACTGCTTTTGTACCTGCGCTGGTGGCGTCGGGATTGCCTGATGAACGTTTCTGCTTTGAAGGATTCCTGCCACAAAAAAAAGGAAGAGTGACCCGTTTGACCTCTTTGCAAGAAGAAAAACGGACGATGATATTTTATGAATCACCCTACCGTTTGGTGAAAACCTTAACTCAATTTGCCGAGTTTTTCGGTGCCGAAAGGCCTGTTTCCGTATGTCGTGAGATTTCAAAAATTCACGAAGAAAGTGTTCGGGGCACATTAACTGAAGTTATAGCGCATTTCACTCAAAACGAGCCGCGAGGTGAAATCGTAATCGTACTCGGTGGGAAAGAGGACTAAAAATGAATAAACTTAAAATGTAAAGCAAATGAAAAAACTAGTATTTTTATCGTTGTTATCTGTGGCTTTATTGACTTCATGCGGTAATGGAGCTCAGAAAGATGCCTTGAAGGCTCAAAATGATTCTTTGATGGTGGAACTGTCAAACAGAAATGCTGAATTGGACGATATCATGGGTGCTTTCAATGAAGTACAGGAAGGTTTTCGTCAGATAAATGAAGCTGAGAATCGTGTAGACTTACAGAGTGGTTCTATTCGTGAGAATAGTGCTGATAAGATAAAAGAAGATATTCGCTTCATCAGTGAAAAATTACAGTCAAACCGTGAGCAGATTGCGAAACTGGAGAAGCAATTGAAGAATAGTCAGTATAATTCCGCTCAGTTGAAGAAAGCTGTAGCCAACCTGACGAAGGAGTTGGAAGCTAAACAGCAGCAGATTGAGACTTTGCAGGCTGAATTGGCTTCAAAAAATATTCGTATCGCTGAGCTGGATGATGCTGTGGCCGGTTTAAGCCAGAATGTAAGTGAACTGACCGCTGAAAATGAGGCGAAGGCTGCAACTGTAGCCAGCCAGGATAAAGCTTTGAATGCTGCCTGGTTTGTTTTTGGTACAAAATCTGAATTGAAGGACCAGAAAATTCTTGAAAAAGGTGATGTCCTGAAAAGTGCGGATTTTAATAAGGATTATTTTACTCAGATTGATATTCGTACTGATAAGGAAATCAAGTTGTATTCTAAACGCGCCGAATTGCTGACTACACATCCGGCTGGTTCATATGAACTGGTGAAAGATGCGAAAGGCCAGCTGACTTTGAAGATTACAAATCCTACTGAATTCTGGAGCGTATCACGCTATCTTGTTATTCAGGTGAAATAAGGAATTTAAATTATTGTTCTGTGAAAGGGTTGTGCCGTGAGTGACGCAACCCTTTTTTAATCTGCTTTATGTTGTATGTATAGAAGTATATTTATTGATTTGGATGATACGGTATGGGCTTTTACTGAAAACGCTCGTGATACATTCCAAGACATGTATGATAAATATCATTTTGATCGTTATTTTCGTTCTTTTTCGCATTTTTATACTTTGTATAGCGGGAAGAATGAGGAGTTGTGGAATGAATATGGTGCTGGTAGGATTACAAAAGATGAGTTGAATGAGCAAAGATTTGCCTATCCGTTGTTGCAGGTAGGCGTTGCAGATAAAGCGTTGGTAAAAGCCTATTCGGATAATTTTTTTGATGATATAGTTTACAAGAAGAAACTGATGCCTCATGCAAGAGAGGCTTTGGAATATTTGGCATCCGCTTATAATCTGTATATTTTGTCCAATGGATTTAGGGAATTGCAAGAGCAGAAGATGCGTTCTGCCGGTGTGGAAGGATATTTTAAGAAAATAGTTTTGTCAGAGGATATAGGAGTACATAAACCGTTTCCGGAGATTTTTTATTTTGCCATGTCGGCTACGCAGTCCGAGCTGCATACTTCTTTAATGATTGGAGATAATTGGAAGAATGACGTTGAAGGTGCGAAAAACGTAGGGATGGGAAATGTTTATTATAATATAAAAGGTGAGAAGAGCTTGCCTTTTAAACCTGGTTTTGATATGAGGGATTGGCGGGAAATCGCTTCTTTCTTATAAAATTGAATGGAAGATGTTGATGGATAAGTCTGTTGGCACAAACAATGTATTTGCATAAGGAATGCCCGATATTTGTTTTAAAGGGATGCTCCTGTGTATGGGGGCATCCCTTGAAAAGCATTTTTCTTTCAACTCCCTCCTTTGAAGATCATTGGAGAATCAGCGGAGTTGGGTTTTTATTTAGTAACCCGGATTTTGTTGAGCTTTTAAAGTAGGGTTAGCATTGGTTTCACTGACAGGTATTGGTAAAATCGTTCTAAAATAAGTACGGTCGAATACTTGTGATTCTTTATTTATAGAATAATGCCAACCTTTCTCATCTTCATTGGTATAGCGTGTTACGGTTTCATTATTACGCATGGCGTCAAAGAAACGTTGTCCTTCACCTACTAATTCTTTACGACGTTCCAATAAGACTCTTTCTAGAGTAGCGGTAGACTCTGTAACTAATTGTTTTGTATCATCTGTACGGTTTTTAATAATCTCATTCAGATATTTAGCTGTGGAAGTTTTGTCATTCAACTTAGCTGCGGCTTCTGCTGCATTTAAATACACTTCTGACAAACGAAGAATAGGTAGGTTGTTTAACCGCATATCCCCCAAACTTCCCATTGGGAATTTATTGATAAAGATACGATTGTCTCCATAGGTCTTATACATATCGGTCGGTTTTCCATTGTCATCTGTTTTCAATTGTACCGGCAAGATTACATCCAAACGGACATCACTTGGATCTTGAGCTAACATATCAACAAATGATTTTGTACAAATAGCATCGGCATATCCATCTTCATGATATAAATATGCAATACCTTCACGGTCTGCCCAGTCATCAGAACCGCTATTGACAAGTTCAAAAATCATTTCATTGATATGATTGGCGTTGTTTTTATCCCAAGCATTTGCATATTGAGCCTTTGTCCATAGGCTATAAGGAGAATTTTCGATAATGTTTTTTGCTATATCTAAAGCCTCCTGGTTTTTACCCATGTATATATACACGCGTGTAAGTAGAGCTTTGGCAGCCCATTCGTCAATAAATCCTTGATTGTCTCCAGCTGATTTAGAAACATTTAAGGCTTTGGAGTCAATGGCCTCGGTTAAATCTTTTACAATTTGGGTATATACTTCTGCCACCGTATTACGTCCGGGAATAGCACTGGCATTCAAAGGGTCTATCGGGGTGGTTACAATGGGTACTCCCATTGAAGCTCCATTATCAAAAGAATAAGGCATTCCATATACTTTCACCAAGTCAAAATGTACCAAGGCGCGAACAGATTTTGCCTGTGCATAGATGTTGTTCACATTTGCCTGATTCTTTTCTGCATCTGTTATTTTGTTATTTTCTACGGCTTCTATCAAACGGTTGGCACGACGTAATACATTGTATTGTACATTCCACATGTTGGGAGCATCGTCAATGGTGTATTTCATTTCGTAACAACTGGAAGAGCGCATTCCTTGTGTACGTGCCTGCATATCATCTCCCCGGACGTCACCATAGTAAAACATACGTGAGGCATAATACTGTGTATAGGTAGAGTTTCCCTGCAGACCATCATACATACCATACAAAGCGGTTTTTGCATCATTGTAATTTGTGATGGCAGAATTACTGGGAATACTATCTGATGGTGTCAGATCTAGCCAATCGTTTACACACGAAGTCAATGCTATGGTTGCCATCGTGAAAACTAGCGATTTATATATTTTTTTCATTTTGTTCTCTTTATTTTTTAGATTATATGTTGAATAAGATTTCCGGATAAGGAATTTCAATATCCTGTTTCTTATTCTGTATAAACTTTATAATTAATAAATTAGAATCCAACTTCTAAGCCAAATGTAATGGTTCTTAAAGCCGGTGTCTCAAATGTACAAAGTCCATCAACGGGTGTTTCCGGATCAACATATAAACCATCTGATTTCCATGTCAACAGATTGTTTGCAGAAACGAAAGCCCTTAATTTGTTGATTCCCCACTTTTGAGATACTTTGGAAGGCATAGTGAAACCTAATGTGATATTTTTGATGCGCAAATGATCTGTTGACATCAACCAACGAGATGATGCGATATTAGTATTTCCATATGCAAACTGAGGTAATTTAGCATGATCGCCCGGTTTTTTCCAAGTGTCTTCTATTTTGTAATAAGCAGGTACGTTACCCAAATAATTATATGTACCTCCGTTAGATTGCAACCAAGTCGCATAGTCATAAGCATGGCCTCCTAATGAGTAGGTCAATGTCATATTGAAATCAATAAACTTCCAGCTTACAAAGTTTGTAAGACCACCCTGTACGGTAGGCTCAACAGATCCTATGATTGTTTTATTTGCCTGTGCGGAGTTAGTAGTTGTTTCTCTGCTTCCATCTTCTCCGTTTATATAATACAATTCTTTACCTGTTGCAGGATCAACACCCGCATATTCATAAGCATAAATAGAATAGTATGGTTCCCCAATACGATGAATGGATACACCGCTAATCATTTCGTTCTGTTCACCATCCAGTTTTGTTAATTTGTTTTTATTGTGGCTGATGTTGAATGTGGTAGTCCATGTCAAATTGTTGTTTTGAATATTCGTTGATTTGATTTCAAACTCAAATCCCCGGTTTCTCATTGAACCTACATTCATCAATGTATTGGCAATACCACTCCCGTCAATAATGCCGGGTACAGCAGATATAGCTCTATCCATTAACAAGTCTTTGGTTTCACGATTGTACCATTCGAATGTTAAAGCCAGACGATTCCACAAAGTTAAGTCCAGACCTATATTTGTAGCATAGTTCTTTTCCCATTTCATATTAGGATTTTCGATACGGTTTTCTGCGGAACCAGCTCCTTTATTATAATTGTATCCAAATCCGAATACACCCAAATAACCATAATAATCAGATGGTTGTGTACCATTTACACCGTAAGAAGCACGTAATTTGGCATCAGTAATTACTTCTTTTATATTTTCCATGAAAGATTCACTGGTAATTCTCCACGAACCGGATACAGACCAAAAATCACCCCATCTGCTTTCTCTAGATAAACGTGAACTTCCGTCACGACGGAAACTGGCACTGAAATAATATTTATTTTCATAGTCATAGTTCAAACGTCCTAGAAATGATGTCATACGATATCTTTGTACACTGCTGGATGCACGAGTATTACCTGCATTTTCTATTTCCGGCAGATAAGATGGATAGGTGTTTCCGTTAGCATATACATAATCATATTTGTAATCTTCTGTTTCAAAGCCGATTAACGCATCTAAAGTGTGCTTTTCTGCAATTACTTTGTTGTATGTCAATTGGGTTTGAGTATTCAATTTCGCACGGTTTCCCATAACGCGCTGGTAAACTCCGTTAGAAGAGCGTCCGTCATTTGAGCGGGGATCCCACCAAACACGTTCATTGTTTTGATTGAAATCATAACTGATTACCTCTTTTAGGTTTAAGTTGTCCCAAATATTCCATGTTGCAGAAAGAGAACCTAAAAAACGGTTTATTGTACTTCTGTTATAATTATAGGCTTCTGTTTGTACAGGATTGGCACCATTCAATGCCGGGAAGTTTGTGCTGAAAGAACCATCTTCATTATACGGATATGTAGAAGGAGAGGCAGTCATTGCATAGCACATGATGGGGCTGGCAAAACTGGTCCCTTCGTTGTTTACGTTTTGAGTGGAGTTGGTAAACATTGTGTTTGCCTCCAGTGTCAAACGATTGGCTTGATGAGTTACATTGGCACGTCCGGTAAAGCGTTCATAGCCGGAAACGTTTGTGATACCTTCTTGTTTAGTATAAGCAAAGGAAGTGTAAAAACGTGTTTTTTCGCTTCCTCCTTGTGCGCTTACTTCATAATTTTGGTGACTTCCGTTGCGGAATAAGACGTCTTTCCAGTCTGTATAACCCGACCATGGTCTTGCGGCGAAGTCTTCAATATTCTTATCTGCGAAGGCTTTTGCGGCTGCTTCGTCATTACCAGTGTTTAATGCATAGTTTGCAAGTCCCAGATGTAGTATTTCACGTCTGTCTTCTCCATTTAAGATTGGACGGTAGTCAATGGCCATGTTGGAAAGTCCCCAATCTGCTCTTAAATTGATTTTTGTCTTGCCGGATGCCCCTTTTTTAGTTGTGATAACAATTACACCGTTGGCAGCACGAGAACCGTAAAGTGATGCAGCGGCGGCATCTTTTATCACGGTCATAGATTCGATATCGTTGCTGTTTAATGTAGCCATAAGGCTGTTACCTGAATCAGCATATGAGAATTCACTAACATCGCCGTTCAGCATAGGAACCCCGTCAATAACGTACAATGGCTCATTGCTGGCATTGATAGAACCCATACCACGGATACGTACAGAAGCAACAGCTCCGGGTTGTCCTGAAGTTGATGTAATTTGTACACCAGATACAGAACCCGCTAAACGATCTTGAACACTAACTGTAGGGATATCTTGTAATTTCTCTGTTGATACATTAGAGGCTGATCCTGTAAATGATGATTTTTTGAAATTACCATATCCTGTTACTACCACTTCTTCAAGCACTTCGGCATCCGACTTCAAAGTGATATTAACAGTCTGTTTTATAGCTACTTCTTGTGTAGCCATTCCGATAAAGGAAACTACCAAAGTCTTTGCGGAACTTGGAACATTTGATAATGTAAATTTACCATCCATGTCAGTAACTGTACCTACAGTAGTACCTTTTACTAAAATAGAGGCGCCAACTACGGGTAATCCGTCCTCCTCCGAAATAACAGTACCTGTTACCTTCGTGATCTGAGCGGTTACCAAACCTATACCTACAAAAAGGCAGGTCAATAACAGCATTAATTTTCTTTTCATAAAATTCTCTCTTAAAGTTTAACTTTACATTAATATAAATTCATTCACTCTAACAAATGACAAAGGTATGAATAAAATTGTAATATCAAACAAATTATTGTAAAAAACATACTAAACTGCTATATTTTTATGCTTTTAGGCATTTAAAACTCACAAAAGACGAAAATAAACCTCATATTTATTCTTTTTTTTAAGTCATTAAAAAGAGAAACTTTCAATTTATAACTGATCAGGTAAACATACATTAACCTATAAATGTTAACGAATCGTCTAATAAATATAAAGATGAGAACAAAATAGTAGGATAATGCTTTTCTACTTTTCTTTATTGCGTCTTATTATAGAATTTCAATTAAAGAATTAAATTATGAGGAAAATCAGTTATCGTTTCGTTTACAATCGAAAAAAAAGTTTAAATGACAGAGGGACCGCTTTGGTCCAAGTTGAAGCCTACTTGAATAAAAAGAAAGTGTATTTTTCCACACATGTTTATTTACGGCCAGAACAATGGGATGTAAAAAGGAAAATCATCAAAGATCATCCTAACCAAGATGCGCTGAATGGCATGCTTAATGAATTTATTATTGAATTAGAGAAAAAAGAATTAAGTTTGTGGAGGCAAGGAAAGACAATAACCTTAAGCCTCATAAAAGAAGAGTTCAAATCGAATACAGATGCTTCATTCTTAGGGTTTGCGCGTAAAGAAATAATGTCTTCTCAGCTAAAAGATAGCACTAAGCGCAACCATTTAACAACAATATCCCTTTTACAATCGTTCAAACCGACAATTGAGTTTGAAGACTTAACCTATAATTTCGTTACGGATTTTGAAAAATTTCTTTATGAATCTGGATATCAAACAAATACAGTAGCCAAGCATATGAAGCATTTGAAATCTTTTGTTAATGCTGCAATTAATAAAGGATACATTGATCCCAATAACTATGCCTTCAGAAGATATAAAATTAAAATGAAGGAAGGAAAACATGTTTTTTTATTACCGGAAGAAATGAAAAGATTGGAAGAAGTGTCTTTGACAGGAAGAAATAGTTGTCTGGAACATACTCTTGATGCATTTTTATTTTGCTGCTATACGGGATTGCGGTATTCTGATTTTGTGAATTTGAATGAGAAAAATATCGTAAAAATGGATGGAAAATTATGGCTAATCTTTGACTCTGTCAAAACAGGTACAGAAGTGAAATTGCCTTTAAACTTGCTGTTTGAAGGTAAGGCTTTAACTTTATTACAAAAATACCAGGGAAAATGGAGCTCATTTTTTTCAATTAAAAATAACTCAAGTGTAAATAAAGAGCTGATACGAATTGGCAAATTGGCAAAAATAAGCAAACACTTTTCATTCCATTCTGCAAGGCATACTAATGCTACTTTATTGATATATAAAGGTGCTAATATAACAACCGTGCAAAAATTAATAGGACATAAAAACCTTGCTACAACACAAATTTATGGAGAAGTTATGGGAAGTACAATTATACGAGACTTGAAAAAATGTCAAAAAAGATAATTAACTCTATTGTCTATACATTATCTCTTATAAAGATGAAGAAGAATCATTTTCAAAAGTGAATATAGCCTTATCTTCTTAATAAAGTTTATCGTTTTGTGAACATGATAATTTTTTGTTGTGATTGCAATACGATAAACTAAAAGAAATAAAATGTGACAATATTTCCATCTCAGCCTAACCGGGTAGAAAATAGGTATCAAGGTTATTGAATTTCTGCAAAATTCATATATGTATATCATATAATATGCGCATATAAAATTCTATATCAGAAAATGATAATAATAGTTTGCTAATTTACTTCATGTCCTACTATCTTCTTTTGTAATCTAAAGTGCAAACAATCTTTGGAAGTTTTGAAATATTTAAAAAGTTGATAAATATCAATCTTAGTACTTCAGGTATTTTATGAACAGAGTAACAACGAACAGGAATGTTGCAAGTCAATTCTTTTTTCAGTAGAAGAAAGGTAGAAAATTATTATTATCATACTCTTTAAACGGCTTAAATCAAGGAAAGCGAATAAGAGATTCAGTAATACATATACTGGTTATCAATTATTTACATAAACAATTAGTTCCGCAAAGACTTTGGTAGTTTCCTTTATCGGAATGAAGAGTCAAGAATTGGATGTCAAGTCTAATTTACATATTAGTTTGAGACCCGATACTGAAACTCTTGATGAAGTTGTGGTGGTTGCGTATGGTGCTGCTAAGAAAAATTCATTAACAGGTTCGGTAGCTACTGTGAAATCGGATGCTTTAGAGAAAGTCCCAACTGCTTCTTTTGAGAAAGCGTTACAAGGATTATCCGCAGGCGTACAAGTAGAAAGTCAATCAGGTCAACCTGGTTCAGTAAGCCAAGTACGTATCCGCGGTATTGGGTCTATGTCCGCATCCAGCCAGCCTTTGTATGTTATTGATGGCGTTCCTGTTTCATCAAAGAATATATCAAAAGTCGCAGATGAAGATAATTATGGAACTTCTGTAAATCCATTATCCAATTTGAATCCTAATGACATAGAATCCATATCGGTTCTGAAAGATGCGTCTGCCGCTTCATTATATGGTTCGCGTGCTGCTAACGGGGTTGTCATGATAACTACAAAGCAAGGTGCTTCCGGACAAGCAAAGATCGAATTTAAAGCTCAAGTAAGTTCTTCACATTTACCTTCCAATGGCTATGATTTAATGAGTTCTACAGAACATTATAAGACTTATTACAAAGGATTCTATACTCAAAACATAAGCGACGGAATGACTTCCGAAGCAGCTAGTATTGCAGCTAATGCATCTGTACAAGATATGTATAAAGCCAATCCTTTTAATATGGCTAATCCTTTTACTGGAGAGGGTATTTTGGCAAGTGGTGCAAAAGCTATGATAAATACAGACTATTTAGACGAACTGTTTAAGACAGCAACTACCCAGCAATATGATTTAAGCATCAGTGGTGGTAGTGACAAATCTAAATATTTTATATCTTTGGGATATATGGACCAAGATGGTTTGGCCGTTGGTTCGGATTTATCACGTTATTCTGCCCGCATTAATGTCAGCAGTAAAATTAAGCCTTGGGCAGAAATCGGTGTAACATCCACAATGTCAGTCAATGAGCAAAACACCCCTCCGGGCGGTGGAGGTGGTTCATCACCTTTAACCAATGCTTTTTTTGTCCCTAATGCTATCTCGCTCTATAAATTGGATAATGATTTTAATAAAATCTATGATGAAAAAGGCAATCCTGTTTATAACTATGTGAACCCTGTGTTCAATGACATGAACACACTGGCTTTTTCGAAAATGGATATCTACAATACTAAAACGCATCGGGCATTAATTAGTCCATTTATTGATTTGAATATTTTCGGTGTACATTGGCGTAACAGTTTCTCTTATGACTATACCAATATGGATGAAATGCGTTGGTATAATCCAGAACATGGTAATGGTGCGGCAGTAGATGGACGATTAAGCAAATATGCTATTAGTGACATCACATCCACATTTACCAGTACGTTGAATTATGCTTTTTCTTTGTTTAATGATCATCATATTGGTTTGCTGGCCGGTTATGAAGCATATAAGAACACTTATTCCATGCTTCATGCCCATGCTACAGGTTTTTCTAATAGTGAAATGATTGAATTAAGTATGGCCTCTACTCCTTATGAAACTAAATCAAAGAAAGATCACGAGCGTATGCAATCATTTTTCGGGCGCATAAACTATGATTATTTAAACAAATACTTTCTTTCATTCAGTATTCGTACCGACGGCTCCTCACGGTTTGCACCTGGACATCGTTGGGGGACGTTCTGGTCTATCGGTGGCAACTGGCGTATCAGTGAAGAGAATTTTTTTAAAGGTATTGAATGGGTTGATGATTTAAAATTACGTGCCAGTTATGGAACTTCAGGTAACAAACAATCTGATTATTTGTATGGCTTCCAAGGCTTATATGATACAGGAAACAATTACAATGGTCAAAATGGCATTACACACTTGCAAATTCCTAATGATGAATTATCATGGGAAAAGTCTAAAAATTTTAATGTAGGTATTGATTTTGGAATATTTGGATGTTTGAATGGCAGTATTGAATATTACAATAAAACTTCAGATGCCTTATTACTTGAAAAACCATTGGCGCCCTCAACCGGATTTGAAAATGCTATATCAAACCTAGGTGGTATGCGTAATCAAGGTATAGAAATTGATTTGCATTCAACAAATATCAATACGAAAGATTTCACTTGGACAACTGACTTTAATATTGCTTTTAACAATAATAAAATAACATCTTATCCTCAAAAAGAAGAAGTGGTTGGCACCAAAATTCGGACTGTAGGCTATAGTATCTATGAATTCTATATGCAAGAATGGGCTGGTGTAGACCCCGTTAATGGAGACCCACTGTGGTATATGGATGTAACTGATGATAAAGGCAACCCTACAGGAGAACGTACCACAACCAATACATACTCTAAAGCTACAAAATATAAATTAGGGTCTGCACTTCCTTCAGCAACCGGAGGTTTGACTAATACTGTTTCATGGAAAGGTGTAGATTTCTCATTCATGTTTACTTACGGATTTGGAGGTAAGATATATGATGTATATGAGGAAAATTTATTAAATGATGGAAATAAGACTGGATATCAGTTGATAACAGAACAAGCAGATAGTTGGACACCGGAAAACACAAATGCTTCCAATCCAAAATTTATTCCAAATAATTCCAATACTTCTAATGGAAGATCAAGTCGCTATCTACATAATGCAGATTTCATTAAGTTAAAGAATATCAGTTTAGGTTATTCACTACCCAAATCACTGATTAAAAAAATTCTATTACAGAATGTACGTATCTATGTCAGTGCAGACAACTTGGTAACTTGGAATTTGGATAAAAAATTCAAAAGTTATGATGTAGAATTAGGTGGTGTTGATGGTTTGCTTGATGGAGGCGGTACAGTTCCATTGGCGAGAACATTTACTGCGGGAATTAATCTAACTTTCTAACTTATAAACCAGATATATATGAAAAAAATATCCTATATTTTTGCTTCTATACTGTTGACTGCTTCATTAAGCGGCTGCAATGATTTTTTGGATGTAACTCCTTCTGACCAGTATTCAGATGCAAGTGTTTTCACTAGTACTGAAGGAGCACAGCAGGTGTTAATTGGTGCTTATGACTGGTTTACTAATGGCCATTACGCTCATTATACCAATCAATATATTTTCTTTATGCCTGATGTGATGGCTGATGATGCAATGGTAAACAGTACAGGTAACTATAATCGTTTTGTTTCACCTTATCAATACTCTATTACTCCAAGCAGTACTTATTCTGTGGATCCTTGGATTGGTTGCTATAGCTTAATTGATAACTGTAATGCTATTTTAGATAATTTAGAAACATTACCGGAAACTAGTGAACGTAATCGTATTGAAGGAGAGTCTTTGGCATTGCGTACCTATGCATATCACTATTTGATTAGAATGTATGCAAAACCTGTTAATAAATATCCTGATAATCCAGGAGTTATTCTTCGTTTAACATCTTCAACTACAGACATACCTCGCTCTACGGTAAAAGATTGCTATGTTCAAATGGTGAATGATATTGAAAAGGCTTGTACTTTATTGACAGGTACATCCTCTTCTTCAAAATGTTACATAACAGAACAGGCAGCTCATGGAATTGCTGCTAGAATTTATTTAGACTTAGGCGATTACACTAATGGAACGTCACATGCAAACAAAGCTTTATCAGAAATTACATTGATGTCAAAAGCTGATTATAAAAACAAGTTCTGTGAAAATAACACTGAAACAATATGGTATTTTACATGTACCTCTACTGACAAGCAATCATTCTTATCGTTGCCAGCATTTTGGTACTATTGTGACCAAGATTCTACTTATGTAAAAGACGGGTACAGTTCTTTAGGTGTTGCAAAAGAGTTGATTGATATTTTTGATGATACAGATATCCGTAAAACTTTATTTGTAAAGATAGATGGCAAATATTACAAACGCAATGGCAGCTATGTCACATGCAAAATTAACAGCCGGAAGAATGACGATAGCGATGGAACAAAAGGCTCTGGTACAGTAGCTTTTGCTGAAGGTGATTATAATATGATGCGTGGTTCTGAAATGTATTTAATTATAGCTGAACTAGCCGCTGATAATAATCATGAAGATGAAGCCTTAGCTGCTTTGAATAAAGTGAGGGAAGCACGCGGTATAAGTGCATATTCAGGCACAGGTGATGTTTTAAAAACAGAGATACAGAATGAACGTCGTCGTGAACTTTTTGCTGAAGGTCACCGTTTATTTGATCTTAAGCGCAGAGATTTACCAATGGACCGTTCAAATTTAACATTGGATTGGAGCAGAGTCGGATTGATTCCTGCCGGTTCAGACAAATTAGAAATGCCCATACCTCAAGATGAAATTGATGCGAACGGTGCGTTAACAATAGCAGACCAGAATCCTGCATATAAATAACTAATATACAGCAAATATTGTTATTCGGTACTAAGGAAAGAACTGATATTTTCATTTAAATTGAGAATATCAGTTCTTTTATAATATATAGTCAAAATATATTTAAAACAAAAATGAAGTAAACACTTTATTTCAGTAGAATAAAGGTAGAAAATTATTTCTTTTATACTTCTCAAACAATTTATATAGCAGAAAAGCAGGTAAAGCGAAGAAATACTTTTGTGTTGATTGTCAGTTATTTACATAAATAATTAGTTCCGCAAAGACTTTGGTAGTTTCCTTTATCGGAATGGCTAGTCAAGAAGTGCCAGTTAAAGCAAACTTGAATATTGTATTAAAGTCTGATACAGAGCAGCTTGAAGAGGTGATGGTGGTGGCTTATGGTACAGCGAAAAAATCTGCATTTACAGGTTCGGCTGCCACTATAAAAAATGAAAAAATAGCGACGAGACAAACTTCAAATGTGACAAATGCTTTGGCGGGTCAAGTAGCCGGAGTACAAACTACGAGTAATAATGGTCAGCCGGGCAAAGATGCTGAAGTGCGTATTCGTGGTATTGGATCTATATCGGCTAGTAACAAGCCTTTGTATGTGGTAGATGGAGTTCCGTATGATGGTGAAATTTCTGCTATCAGTACTTCTGATATAGAATCAATGACAGTGTTGAAAGATGCTGCTTCTAATGCTCTGTATGGTGCACGTGGTGCTAATGGTGTAATCTTGATTACTACCAAGCGTGGTAAGAGTGGGGAAGCCCGTGTTACTTTTGACGCTAAATGGGGTGTGAATAAACGTGGAGTACCTAATTATGAAACAATTACGGATCCGGCTACATTCTATGAATTAAACTATTCTTCTATTTATAATGCCGATTTGAAAGGATATGCGGCAGCCGGAGATTTGGCTAAAGCTAATGCGTACGCTAATCAAGCGATGCTTTCTTCTACATATTTGGGATATCAGGTGTATTCCATTCCTCAAGGACAGCAACTGATCGGTATGGATGGCAAATTGAATCCTAATGCGACATTAGGTTATTCTGATGGTACATATTATTATACTCCGGATAATTGGTCGGATGAAATTTTTGAAAATAACCTGCGTCAAGAGTATAATTTAAGTATCAGCGGTGCGACTGAAAAAATGAATTATTATATGTCGGCCAGCTATTTGGATGATAAGGGAATTGTTCCTAACTCTGGTTTCCAACGTTATTCTGCACGTTTGAAAGCTGACTATCAAGTGAAGCCTTGGCTGAAGATGGGAGGAAATGTATCATTTACTCATTATGATAGCCGTGAACAGGATACTGAGGGTGGTACATCAAATGCAAACATCTTTTATGCATCAAATATTATGGGAGCCATTTATCCTATGTATGTTCGTGATGCACAGGGCAATATTATGGTAGATAATCGAGGTTTCCTTCGTTATGATTATGGAAAGCCAGGACAAGATTCAAATGGTAGCCGTAATACGATTCCTAATGCAAATCCGTTGGCTAGTTATATGCTGGATAAAATGAAATATTCGGGTGATGTGGTTAGTGGAAAATGGTCTGCTGATATTGATATTTGGAATGGAATCAAGGCAAAAGTGAATATAGGTGTTGATGTAAATAATGTGCGTGCTACAGAGATGGTTAACCCCTTCTACGGACAGTATTCTGAAACTAGCGGAGTCGGAGGTTTGATCAGTGTATCTAGTGAGCGTACATTTAGTGTAAATCAGCAGTATTTGTTGACATACAACAAAACATTTAATGATGTTCATAATGTGGATATTTTGGCCGGACATGAAAGTTATGACTATAAATATCAATATTTGTACGGACAACGTGAGAAATTGTATGATCCGAATGTTCCTGAATTAGGCAATGGTATTATGAACCAGAGCAATAATTCATATTCTCGTAATTATGCAACAGAAGGATGGCTGTTCCGTGCACAATATGACTATGATGGACGGTATTTTGTTTCAGCTTCTTTCCGTCGTGATGCTTCTTCTTGTTTTCACCCGGATAATCGTTGGGGTAACTTCTGGTCTGTAGGAGCTGGATGGTTATTAAGCAAAGAGAAATTCTTGGAAAACCAGTCTTGGATTGATATGTTGAAATTTAAAATCAGCTATGGTTTGCAAGGTAATGATAACTTGATGTTCCAAGGTGGTTTGTACCGTAACTACTATCCGTATCAAGACCAGTATACATTGGCAAACAGTAATGGCGATTTTTCAACTTCTCTATATTATAAAGGTAATAAGGAAATTACTTGGGAAACTTCACACAGCTTTAATACTGGATTTGATTTCGCTTTTTGGGGTGGTAAGTTAGGTGGTTCTGTTGAGTACTTCTCACGTAAAACAACCGATATGCTTTATTTCAAACCGGTAGCAGCTTCAATGGGTTATTCCCGTTTTCCTGAGAATGTGGGTTCAATGGTAAACCGTGGGGTTGAATTGGACTTGTATTCCAATATAATTGAAAACAAGAATTTTTCCTGGAATGTAAACTTTAATCTTACACATTTTAAGAATAAAGTCTTGGAATTATCTCCAGAACTGAATGGACAATTGATTGACGGTGCCCGGATTTATCGTGAAGATGAGTCTATGTACCAGCTTTATTTACCTAAATATGTAGGTGTGGATTCTGAAACAGGAGAGAGTCTGTGGGCGCTGGTGACTCCGGATGAGAATGGTAATACAGTTACGAAATCTTATTCTGTCGCTTCTGAAAACAGATTCGCATCAGGTGATATTCTACCTAAAGTTTATGGTGGTTTTGGAACAAGTGTCACAGCCTATGGCTTTGATCTCTCTGTTTCGTTTGCATATCAGCTTGGTGGACGTATTCTGGACTATACTTATCAAGGATTAATGGATGTGGCAGCCACGGGTAGTGCTTTGCATAAAGATATGTTAAAAGCATGGACTCCTGAAAATAAAAATACGGATGTTCCTCGTATGAATATTAATGACCAATATACGAACAGATTAACAGATCGTTTCTTGACTAGTTCGGATTATTTAAGCTTGCAGAATATTACATTGGGTTATACTTTGCCGAAGAGTCTGACACGTAAAATGCAGATTGACGGTGTCCGTGTATTCTTTGTTGCAGATAATGTGGCTTTGCTGACAGCTCGCAAAGGGTTGGACCCACGTCAAGGTTATGTGGCTGCTGACAATGTATATTCACCTATCCGCACAATTTCCGGAGGTATATCTTTAAATTTCTAATTTAGCAACCCATTTTTAAGAATATGAAATTGTCAAATAAATATATAGCATTTGCAAGTGTCGCTTTATTAATGGCATCTTGCGATTTGGATAAATTTCCTGAAGGAGATTACATATCTGAAGAACAGAAAGAAGATATAATCAATGGCAGACCTAATTTGATAACTGCTGAAGTGAACGCTATGGCAGCCAAATTAAATACTTTTGGTACGATTTCAGATGATGCCACTACTTATCATAATGACTATGGAATTCCTGCCGTGTCTATGATACTGGAATCAGGAGGACAGGACTTGGTTGCATTGGTTAATGGATATAACTGGTTTAGAACATCTCAAAATTATAGCGACAGGGTATACGATAGTTCAAGCGATGAATTGATTTGGAAAACGTTCTATAATCACTTGAAAGCTGCAAACAATGTGCTGAAATTGATAGCGGCAGATACGGAAGATTCTTCTTTGAGGATTTATCGTGGTCAAGCTTTAGCTGCTCGTGCTTATGACTATCTGAATTTGGTTCAAATCTATCAGTTTACTTATGCAGGTCATGAAAATAGCCTGGCAGTACCTATTGTTACAGAAACAATGACTGATGAAGATATGCAGAATAATCCGCGTGCAACTGTACAGCAGGTGTATGACCAGATTATGAGTGACCTGAATACGGCTGCTGATTTATTGACCGGGTATGATAATGGCTCAAACAAAGATCAGATTGACGAGGCAGTAGTTTACGGATTGCGTGCTCGTGCTAATCTGTTAATGCAAAAATGGGCGGATGCAGCTAAAGATGCAGAACGTGCCATTGCTGGCGGTACACCTCAGACTTTAGCCCAGGTATCTACTCCTACCTTTAATTCAGCATCGGCAAGTTCATGGTTATGGGGAGTGATGATTACGCCTGATAATGATGTTGTCCAGACAGGTATTATCAACTGGCCTTCGCACTTGTGCTCTTTTACCGGGAACGGTTATACTTCAGGAGTGCCTGATGGATATAGAAAGGTGAATTCTGCATTATATGATTTAATACCCGAAACAGATATCCGTAAACAATGGTTCTTGTCTCCGGATAATAAATCTTCATTGATTGATAATGAGCAGATTGAGGGTACTTCCATCGTTGAATATTTTGGTTTGACTCCGTATGTAAATACAAAGTTCGGAGCTTATCAAAGTATATTTGGTAACACAACCAATGCGTCAGACTGGCCTTTGATGCGTGTTGAAGAAATGTATCTGATAAAGGCTGAGGCAGAAGCCATGGGTGGTAATCTGAGTGGCGGAAAGAGTACATTGGAAAATTTTGTACGGACATATCGGGATCCTTCCTTTACAAGTAAAGCTAATTCGGCACAGGATTTTCAGGATGAGGTTTGGTTGCAGCGTCGTATGGAACTTTGGGGAGAAGGTTTCTCACTGTTCGATATCCTACGCTTGAAAAAGCCGGTGGTTCGTAAGAATACGAATTATGACCCGTCTGTACAATATAATTCAGCAGCAGAAGCGCAGATCCTGATCTATCGGATTCCGCAATGTGAAATGGAAACCAATTCCGGAATCAGTGACACTGATAACAATCCGGCTGCTCCACAACCACAACTATAGGGAATAACTGTAATAAAAAAGAGGATGACGTTCAACGTTCATCCTCTTTTTTTGTTATATTTGTCGCGAACTTATTTAGATTGATAGATAAATGAAAGAATTTGTAATTTCTGAAGCACAGGTTGAAACTGCCATCTTAGTTGGTTTGATTACTCAGACACAAGATGAGCGTAAGACCAAGGAGTATTTGGATGAGTTGGAGTTCTTGGCTGAAACGGCCGGAGCAACAGTGGTGAAAAGGTTTACTCAGAAACTGCCTGCTGCCAATTCCGTGACTTATGTCGGTAAAGGAAAGCTGGAAGAAATCAAGGAATATATTCATCAGGAAGAGGAAAATGAGCGTGAAGTCGGAATGGTGATTTTTGATGATGAACTTTCTGCCAAGCAGATACGTAATATAGAAGCTGAACTGAAAGTGAAGATTTTGGACCGTACTTCGCTGATTCTGGATATTTTTGCCATGCGGGCTCAAACAGCAAATGCTAAAACACAAGTGGAATTGGCCCAATACAAGTATATGTTGCCTCGTCTGCAACGTTTATGGACTCACTTGGAACGTCAGGGAGGTGGATCTGGTGCCGGTGGTTCAAGGACAGAAGTTAACCCTACTGGACCCTGAAATGTGGTTCTTACGGGGAAATGAAAACAAGGATGTAACCCTTGTTATTACGATTGGTAATAACCATCAAAAATTAATGGTAGTGGAAGACATATTACTGCTCATTGACCGAAGCCAAATTGAGGTAACTGCAGGGAAAGTAATTTATCATCCACTTCGCATTGATATCCTGAGTAAATTATTAGCTTTTATTGATGAATCAACGGGGAGTGTGGAAAGGGAACACCATGAGTTGTTTGCTGATGCCTTGCCCTTTGCATCAGAAGTTGTGCTATTCAGTAAAGTTGCAAGTGAAGCCTGGTTTTTAGCCACTTATCTGAGCAGCGATAATATTAATGAAATTCTGTTTCAGCATCTAAGAAAAACAGAATGCTATAAACTGGTTCGCTATTTATTATCGCAATCGCTCATACAGACTTCACTCTATGATCTTGGTGAGCTTTACGGCGTATCGTATTCACATTTTCGCCGTTTATGTAGTTATGCATTGGGTGGTAAAGTTAAAACGGAATTATGTGGCTGGAGAGTTGCCAGAGCCGTGTTGGAAATCATTGAAGGAAACAGTGATATGACAACTATTGCGCATAAATATGGCTACTCATCCTCATCACACTTTTCAGCTGAAGTAAAAAGTCGGTTAGGAAAAACACCGAGAGAACTATGTAAAAAGTTATGAAAATAAAATTACGTATTACTAT
>ENA-OPCW01000497-OPCW01000497.1-human-gut-metagenome-genome-assembly--contig:-NODE-497-length-21672-cov-3.344729_pt1 | contig 21672 bp, 19 predicted proteins | sample MGYA00241258_ERZ501496 | MGnify/ENA primary metagenome ERZ501496 (study PRJEB25962, sample SAMEA2042660) | human gut metagenome | biome: human gut; feature: human-associated habitat; material: faeces...
CTTTGGGGGAGCTCAGCCGCACCTGCGGCAGCTGGGCACAGCGCTCCCCCAGAGCCCGCAGGCCGGTGGAAAGCCCCGGGCAGATCACACCGCCCCGGAATACCCGGTTCTCATCCACAACATTAAATGTAGTGGCAGTGCCCAGATCCACGGTGATGACCGGCAGCGGGAAGTTCGCCGCAGCGTAAGTCCTCACCGCCGCCGCAGTTTCCGACGCTTAACGTCATACGTTTAGTACCGCCGCCGAAATCCATAGAACTGAATCCGATAACGGTTCTGCCGTTGAATCCGCCGAGCGAACCTCTGTCTATCGTTGTAACGGGTACATTTGAGAAATCGCAAAGGCAGGCTGCAGTAAAGATATACGGATCCTTTTCCGCCTTACCGAGCCCTTCAACTGTATATTCAAGCTCTGAAATTATCTTCGGGATATCGGTACCGTTCTTTGAATATGCACGCAGGCGGAAATTTCCGTCGCCGAAAGCTTTAAGAGTTGCTGTCTTTCCGTCAAACGAAACTACCTTGGCAAAGCTTATCTCAACTCCGTTATCGGCGCAGCATCTGAACTCTATATCACGGAACGTCGCATTTTCGGGATATATCTTAACGCTTATTTCTGTAGTATCATTGTCCTTGCTAAGCTTATGTGAGCTGTTATCCTCAAGCCCGATCCTGCGGACGGGTATTTCGTTTGTATACGGCGTTGTGACTGCCGGGAATGCATTTTCCGTCACTATGCTTACGCCTTCCGGCGCAGTCTTCGGAACAACAGAATTGAGAATGATCGTTTCCGGCTGTAAGCCCTCGCTTTCGGCAGTTATCGTTATATTACCCGTTTCAAATGTAGAGCCGACAATTGCAAGAAGCTTACCCGAGAACAGCTTGCGATGACTGCCCTTGTAGCTGTCATAATCGGTGCTGTCGCCATTGTCAAGACCCAGCAGTCTGCCGGCGCCGCTTACGGTGAATTTAATTCTGTTGACAGCATTCTGCACTTCCTGACCGGATCTGTCCTCAACCGTAACCGTTACAAACGCAAGCGATCTGCCGTCTGCAGTTATCTCGCTCCTGTCGCTGTGCATACGGATCTTATACGGATTGAGAGAGGTAAAGAGTACTTTTTCGACCGCATAATCGTTGATTGTACAGTTTTCGTTATAATATCCTCTTACCGCTACAGGCGAATTTTTATGATAAGGCACACGGAAATGTGCGCAGAGCTTATCCTCGCTCTTATGATCAAGCGTTTCGCTGTCATATATTTTTCCACAATAGCGGAGTTTCAAAACAGGCAGATTTGAATATGCTATGATATCTATCATCTGTCCCTCATTGAAATCCCAGTAGCAGGGCGATATGTGGATAAAGGGCTTTTCGCAGGCAATATCCCATACCGATTTATAGAACCAGAACGAATCCTTTTCAAATCCTGCGGTATCCACTATGCCGAAATATGAGTTCTTGGTGCTGTAGGGGGTCGGCTCGCCGATATAGTCAAAGCCTGTCCATACAAACTGTCCCATAGAATAATCTGCGGCTGTATCCATAGCGTAGGATCTGAGCGGAGAAGCACCCCAGTTTACAACGCTGTTGCCGAGATCCGAGCACTGCAGATCGTCATAGACAAGAAGCGAGGTATCGTAAGGGAAATGATAAATTCCTCTTGATCGTACAGTAGACGCTGTTTCACTGCCGTATATGACCCAGTCGGGATGCTTTTCGTGGTGTTCGTCATACAGTTTTTCGGCATAGTTGTAGCCGGCAAGCTTAAGAAAGTCCGCTACATTCTGCGCATTTTCCCACTGCATATAGTTTGACGCAATAGTAGGCAGAGCGTTGTGCATAGGATCGTTCTTTTCGACCTCGGCGCTCAGCATCTGTGCTACCTCAAGTCCTCTCGGACTTTTATGCGTATCGTATATCTCATTGCCTATGCTCCACATAATAACCGATGGGCGGTTGCGGTCACGGCGTATCCAGGCGGCAACATCTGTCTTGTACCATTCGGGAAAGAAACGGTGATAGTCGTTCTCGTTCTTTGCAAGCTCCCACATATCAAATATTTCGCTGTCGACCAAAAGGCCCATTTCATCGCATATATCCATAAGCTCTCTTGAAGGCGGGTTATGGCTTGTGCGGATAGCGTTGACGCCCATTTCTTTCATCTTTGAAAGCTGGCGGTATGTAGCATCGTAATTGACAGCCGCACCAAGCGCACCGAGATCGTGGTGCATACAAACTCCGTTGAGTTTCAGACGTATGCCGTTGAGCAGAAAACCTTCGTCCGGGCTGAACCTTGTAGTTCTGAAGCCGAATTTTGTCTGAACATAGTCATACTGTGTTCCGTCCTCGCCGCAGAGCTTTACAGACAGAGAATAAAGATTCGGTGTAATAGTATCCCACAGCTTCGGACAGTCTGTATAGAACACCAGTTTGTCGCTTTTTCCGCACACTCTGCGCTCACAGCTGTAGGTTTCACGCCCTATAGGATCGATCACATCAAACGAAAGCGTTCCGCAGGTCTGCACCGACAGCTCTGTCTGTACAGTCACTTTCCACTTGCCCTGCTCTCTGCGGTCGCTGTCGTTGGGTCTTGCGCTTATATATATTCCGTCCTGTATGATATGATTACGCGAGGTCTTTCTCAGCCATACGTTGCGGTATATGCCGGCACCGCTGTACCAACGGGTATTTGGCGCCTTGTGATTTACTCTTACCAGGATGCGGTTGTCACCCTCGGCAAGGCTGTCTGTTATGTCAAAGCTGAATGAGGTATAACCGTATTTCCACTCTCCGACAGTTTTTCCGTTGACATAAACGGTCGTATCCATATACACACCGTCAAATATCAGAATATAGCAGTCCCGCTCGTCAAGCTTGTCTATGCGGAAATGCTTTTCATACCAGCCGCAACCCGATTTGTAAAGGTTTGCGGTATCTCCGATAAGCCAGTCGTGCGGAATTTCAACATTATACCAATGTATATTCTGAAGAGCCGTTTCATCGCTGTCGGGCTCGGTAAGTGCAAATTTCCAGTTGTCATTAAATAAAACTGTACGTTTTTCCATTTTATTTTTTCCTTTCGGCTTTATAGCTGAATATGTACAATTATATTGTAACAGTTTGAATGATGAAAATCAAGATAAATCCGACTATCAAAAAAAGATTTTGCCCCTCCGCAAAAGCGGAGGGGCAAATATATAAGAGAGGAGAATTGCTGCAATGCAGCGGAAATTAAGAATTATGTTGAAACGATGCGAAAATGCTGTGTAAATATTTGCAGGTGTTATAAAAATGCTGTCTGAATGTTACTGCGATGTAGTCTGAAAAGCTGTTGCAATGTTGTAAAACATTATGAAGTTATTGCGAGGTGTTACAAGGCACTGAAAAAACTTTGTGATGATTGTGCAATAAAAGCGTTAACCCACTCTTACAGCCTTAAGAAAGTTGTCGATATAGTATATCGACTTGAGATTTGCGGTGCGTACCGTCTGTCCCGGATACGGGCTGAACACCATTGTGTCATCGCCTGTATATATACCTCCGAAGAAAGAGTCGCCGTCTTTTATGAATACAATGTCACCTTTCTGAAGGTCAGAAAGCTGAACCTCTTTGCCCATATCTTTCTGCGCGGTAAGTCCTCTCGGACACTCAAGACCGGCATTTGTCAGCGCATAATAGATAAGGCCTGAATTGTCAAAACCCGTTTCGGGCTTGTATCCGCCGTCCGTAAACGGCTTGCCAAGCATATCATATGCCGCCTTGGCGATAACATCGCCTTTTTGGGAAGGTGCGACAGGTTCTGTATCGTTTGAAGCGTTGTCATTCGAGCTGTTATCTGACGATGTATCATCGGTTGAACTGTCGTCTGACGATGTATCATCGGTCGAACTGTCGTCTGACGATGTATCATCGGTTGAGCTGTCCTGTGATGAATTATCCTCATAAGATGTTTCTGAGTTGTCAGAACTGCCGGCAGTTGAGCTTTCAGATGAGCTCTGAGATGATCCATCGCTTTGTGCGGTTTGAGAATTACCGGAGCAAGCCGTAAGCGATGCTAGGGCAACAACGGTCAATATCACTGATATCAATGATAATTTCTTTTTCATATTATCACCAACCTTTTATCTGACATTTCCCTGTCCTTGCCTTAAGTATATCACAAAATAAGCAAAATGCAATTAAAATTCGGTTACAATACGGTAACAATTCGGTTACAAATGGTTACAAAACGGTAACAACGGTTACAATTCGGTAACAAGTGTTGCAAATACAAAAACACCGCCTGCATAACGCAGACGGTATTCTTGTAGTTTTATATGAAGGACAATGTCATAATCGGAATTTAAGCAACACTTATCGCAACACTGAAACTGTTTTGCCAATAAGCACTGTTGATATCGGCGAACTTTACTTTTTCACCGGGATAGGGACTGTATATCAGTTTTCCGTTGCCGATGTAAATACCGCCGAAATCAATCTTTTCGCCTGTTTCGCTGTCGGTGTCGGTAAAGAAGAGCAGGTCACCCTCCCTGATATCATCAAAATCAATCGATGTACCCATTTCTTTTTGTGCGGCTGTACCTCTCGGACAATTTATAAATCCGTTTTCGCGGAGAACATAATAGATAAGTCCTGAATTGTCAAAGCCCTGTTCGGGAGAAGCCATACCGCTGACATAATCGATGCCTACGAGCGCTTCAGCGGTAGCAACTATCTGCCTGCGCAGGTCTGTCGCCGTATTATCGCTGTTATCACTGCTACCGGTATCGCTTGAGCTGTCAGGAACGGATATAATATCCGATACCGTTGTCTGCTGCGACGAAGGATCTGAATCTTTGCTCTCTTGAGTCGTTGGTGGCGTGTCAGGGGTCGTGTTGTCCGAAGATGTTGTATCTGAGCCGCATCCGCTCATCAAGGCGGCCGTAGTAACAGCCAACGCCGCAATAAGCAATGTGACTAAGCTTTTTTTCATTTTTCCCTCCGTGCGACAGTCGTTATATGCCTCTTACTGTCGTCTGAGATGTACAATCTGATATTTTCCTGTACATTAATAGTATATCCCATCAGGTCCGAAAAGTCAAGTGAATTTTTACCATTTTATGCTGTTGAACAGTAAAATATAGTGTATCTTTGCTGAAAGATTGTGGTGATAATGTGAAAATGAAAAAGAAGCCCCGCGTGGGCGGGGCTTCAGTGATAATTACTTGTTATCGCCGTTCTTTTTCTTCTTGCTTACAACAGCTGTGATAACGCCGACTGCAACTACAACTGCAAGAGCTACTATGCAGATGATGATGGCAGTCATATCGAATGTAACGCCTGTGTTTGTGTTACCGCTGCTTGCGCCTACTGTAGTTTCGGCAAAGCAGGTTATACCGAGTAATATCGACATTGCTGCGGCTGTCAGCGCAGAAGTAATTTTTTTCATCATAAAATATCATTCCTTTCTGTAAGGATTAATATACTACATTTCCACCGAAAAAGCAAGTGGAAAAATATACAAAATTATTGCACCGAATGCGGTTTTATTCCGTAGGCGCTGTCGGGGCTTTGGCAGCCTTTGCGCCGTTTATAATACCCTTGATTATTTCGGGCTGTGTTACTGTGCACTTTGTGCGGTCGAATAAGCCGAAGCCGTGTTTACCGTTATAGCCGTTATCCCAGTAAACAGTAACTATATTTCTCTGATGAGCGGCATAATTCACATACTCTGCGAAATAAGCACGATATGTAGTATTGCTCTTATCCTTTGAAGTTCTGTCAATTGAGCCGTACTCGCCTATTACAACGCCGTAACCGTTCTTGATAAATGCGTTGTAGAGCTTATCAAACTGTCTGTTTACAAGCGATTCACTCTGTCTGGGCTTTACGAATTTCTTAACCGAGTCGCCCCATCTATAGTAGATGTCTGTGCTTTCTTCTCCGCAGAATTCCCACGGGCTGTAGTAGTGGACGGAAATCATTATCCTGCTGTCATTCGGGATAACGAACTTTGCTTCCATTGTATATGAATCGCAGTCGCCTGTTGTAAAGTTAATATCGGTGTTCCAGCCGGGGATAAGCAGATAACGGCTGTTGTTCTTGCCGCCTGCTTTTCTTACCGTATCAACGAAAATCTGATTGTATGCATTGATGTTGTTGTAGTATTCGGGATTGGGATTGCCGTATGTATTGTCAAATTCCTCGTTCATTGACTCGAACACGAGATGTTCGTCATAGTTCTTGAAACGCTTTGCAATCTGTTCCCATACCTTTTCATACTTTGCTTTTATAGTCTTCTGCTCAGAAGCGGATTCGCCGCAGAGAAGCCAGCTGCCTTTTACGGTGTAGTAGCCGTCGCCGTGAATGTTGATTATAGCGTAAAGTCCGTTGTCAACGCACATATCTACTACTTCCTGTACCCGGTCGAGCCACTTTGAGTCGATCGTGTAGTTGGGACCTGCACCTATCTTAGAAAGATATGATACGGGGATACGGATAGACTTGAAGCCCTGTGCCTTTACTTTTTTTATAAGCTTTTCGGTTATAGTCGGGTTGCCCCATGCGGTTTCGCTCGGAGTGCCGCCTGAATTTGCTTCCAGCTGGTTGCCGAGGTTCCAGCCGGGCATTAAGTTCTGTGAGAACTTGACAGAGTCGCCTTTTGTTTCGTCAGGTGCGGGTTCGGTCTTCTTTGTTGTGGTTGTTGCCGGTTTTGCGGTGGTGGTTTCCGGCTTCTTTGTTGCGGTCGTTGTGGTTGCAACGGTTTCCGGCTTCGTTGTTGTCGTTGTAGTTGTGGTTGTGGTCACGGTCGTTGTTTCTGCCTTGGTTGTCGTGGTTTCAGCCTTGGTTGTGGCAGTGGTCGTGGTTTCTGCCTTGGTTGTGGCTGGCACGGAGGTCGTTGTAGTTGCAGTACTGCTGTCAACAGACGAGTTTGCCCCGCCTGAGCACGCAGAAATACCGGTAACAACCATTATGCCGCTGATAAGAGCGGCAAGTATTCTCTTCTTCATAGATACCTTTCTTTCCTCAGCTTTTCGTTTTTCGGGAAACAAAAAGTCGTTTTGTTGTTTTAATCATATTGTAATGGTTTTCACAAGAAAAGTCAATAGCATTTCGGGACTGTCACGAAATTTTGTTAAAACGATTACACAGCTATTTCAAAGATAGAGCGGCATATTAAAAACCGCCTTCCGGAACTGTCGCTCCTGAAGGCGGTATACTATTTAAATATATAAAGAGATTATTCCTGAGGGTTTGTTGAATCTCCGGGCGCAGGCGTTACTGTGTTGTCGCCTGTGCTGTAATCGGGATAGTTGTCGTAATCGCTACTTGTATCGATAGCAGAGAAATCATTTTCCTTGAATGTGTCTTCTGTTTCCACAAGGTAAACACCGTCAAGTGCGGTAAGACGTTTCAGAAAGTTTCCGGGGCAGTAAACCTTTACGGCTGTTATGCTTTTCTCATTGGCGTCAAAAAGAGAAGCAATGTTTTCACTTCCGCTCACTGACGAGCCGTCAGAAAGGTAAACTTTCGTAACACGGATATTACCCTTGTTATCAGCCTTTGCAAGTATCTTCTGCATATCCTCAGGCGTTTCGTTTTCCTTGAATGTAACATAGAGGAAAACATCCTCGGTATTTTCATCAGCCTTGTTATAAGCTTCCATTGCCATTTTAAAGCGATCTTCCGCACTGATCGAGGTCGTGGGAGCAACGCTCACAGGACTACCTGTATTGAGAAGCGCAACACTGCCGAATGTAATGGCAATTGCCGCAGCGGCACCTGCCGCCGAAATCCATGCCGCCTTAAGTCTGCTTGTTTTTCTGCTTACCGACTTACCCATAGCGGCTTTTTTTATTTTATCATGGTCAAAAGAATACTCGCTCATAAGCTCTTTATAGAACTCGTTTGTATTCATTTGAAAGCCCCCTTCCGTAAGTCACAGTTTAAATTTTTTCTTTTGTTTTTCTATTGTGCGGTAAAGCTTGTTCTTGACTGTTGAAAGCTTTACATCAAGTGCCTTAGCAACATCTTCAAGCTTCATATCGCACGCAAAATGAAGATAGAATATCTGACCTGTCAGTTCATCGGTCTTCATTATGTCATCAAATATCTGTTTTGCAACTATCTTGTTGCTTATAACGTCCTCAAGCCTTGGCTGAGGCTTTGACATTTCGCTCTCTATTGCCACCATCTCTTCTTCGGTATAATCGGAAAAAGATGAAACCTTATCATTTTTCTTTCTGCCGGAGAAGTATGTGCGGCATTCAAACTTTGCAATATTTATAAGGAAAGCCTCCGGGCTTTCAATATCTTCGTGACCCTTCTCGCTTATACGCTTGAAGAAGCGGGTGTATACATTCTGAATAATATCTTCCGCATCGTCCATATTTCCGCATTTGCTGACTACGAACCTTGAAACCGACTTGCAGGTTTCGTCATATATACGGTTGAAATATTCTTCGTGACCGCTGTTGCCCATTGGCTCACCTCGCTTACGTCACCTACTTTGTAGTAGGCGGATTTTCCGAAAAAGTTTCACTCCTGATGAAAATTCTGTGTATCGGATAAGTAAAATCTTTCATACGGTTTTTGTGCAGTATCACAACATATCGGATATGTACGCAAAACGGTGCTTACATATAGATGTGCGTATAGCTGTCAGCATATTTATTCAATTATATTGTACCTTATCCCACGCAGTTAGTCAAGCAAAACAATGCCGGATATATGCAAAAAACCGGTCGGATACTGCTATTCCGCTTTGATAACATTATTAGCAAATTGTAATTAATTTAACAGTTTTATCGTTATGGTGGATAAAATCTACAAAACGGCTTGCAATTTTTGTGCAATTTGCCAATTGAAAAGCTTGCAGGGATATAGTATGATAAATACTAGCTAAACAGCTAAAATATTTTTATGGAGGACAAAACCAATGAAGTTTACAAGAACTTTAGCAAGTGTTGCTGCAGCTGCAGTTGCAGTTTCTTCACTTGCAGTAAGCGCATTCGCAGCTTGGGACGGTGCCAACAAAGACGGTAACGTCATACTTAACGTAGCCGACATCCTTCCCGAAGGCGTAGACATCAACGATGTATACGGTGTAAGAATCAACTTTACAGACGCATCAGCTGATGTATTATCACAGGGTGCAGGCGGAGGATTCATCTTCAGCACAGCATCTAACAACTGGAACCAGCTCCAGTGGTGCAACGGCTGTGACACATCCGAGAAGCCTGAGGCGCACGACATTCTGTTGGATACTAAAACAAACTCTATCACAAGAATGGAAGAAAAGCCTTTCTTCACAGCTGAGGATATCTCAGGTGCTGAAGGCACATACGGTCAGATCGCCCTTTCACAGTGGTGGGGCGGCGATATCGCTTACTCAAGCGTCGACTTCCTTAACAAGGATGGCGAAAAGCTTCCCGTTGCTTCTGATGATGTAACACCCGGTACATCTGAAGATGTAGAAGAAACAGTTGACGTTGCTATCAAGAACGCAGGTCGTACAGTAGTTGACAACGGTCTTGTTCGTACAAACATCATCAATGCTTGGACAGGCGACGACGCTGACGTAATCGCTGAAAAGGCTGATTTCGCAGGTGCAACAAAGGTTAAGGTACAGTTCACAGTATCTAACTTCACAACTCCTTTCAAGGCTTGGATCTCATTTGCAGATAAGAGCTGGGGCGTACAGTACTGGGGCGAAGGCAACACAGGTAACGCTAACGCAGAAGGTACAGTTGTTGACGTAACAGGCAACGGCACATACGAAGTTGAACTTACTTTTGCTAACAAGATCGATGCAGCTGAATTCATCGCAGTTTGCACAGACCTCGCAGCTGAAGAAGATGCAACAGACATTCCTACAATCGCTATCGACAGCGTTAAGATCGTTGTAGATAACAGCACTCCCGACGAGCCCGACGAGCCCGTTAACCCCGGTGAATCTTCAGGCGACGTTCCCGAGCCCGTTAAACCCGGTGAGTCTTCAGGCGAAACACCTAAAGATCCTGACAAGCCTGTAAGCCCTGACACAGGTGTTGCAGTTGCAGTTGTTCCTGCAGCTCTCGCAGCAGCAGCAGTTGCTACAGCAGGCGTTGTTCTTAAGAAGAGAAGCAAGTAATCTGACTGATTAATGCTTTGAATTAAAGAGCATATCGACCCCTCCGCCACAGCGGAGGGGTTTTTGCATTATAACGCACTGAATATAAAATAACAGCCACAGCAATTTGCTGTGGCTGTTAAACTATCAGTTGTGGAACGGTTTACGTTTATTTGCAAGCACTACTTTTACTATTGCAGAATAAATATCCTTTCTGGCATAACTGCAATAGCTGTCGACAACGGACTGTTCTTCGTCCTGCGTTACCGTTACTATTTTTACGGGAACCTGCTCAAGTACCTTTTCGGTAATTATCTTCTTACATTTCTCACAATGGCAGGTATTGAAACGCATAAGCGCATCATCGAGAATTTCATCTATTATGATTCGGTTGATGTCAATGGTAATCTGCCCTGTGCGATGCGCTACAGCCTTTACGGACGTTTTATCCTGCGTCTGCGATAACTCTTCCCATTCTTCCGGAATGTGCAACATAGGGTTATGCCTGGTCGTGTGCGGCTGTTTCGGCGCGGAAGCGCCTCGCTTTGACTGCGTATATTTAAAGAGCTTATCCTCTACCGTGGTTTCTGTCCTTGCTTTCTTCTCTTTTTCCTGCTCAGCAGGCGGTAAGAACGGATTGACGCCGGACGGTTTTGCGTTTATCAGATTCATTACCTGTTTTGTCTTGCTTGACTTATATTCTTCTGCCATCAGGCGATGCTCCTTTCGTTATTTTTTAACGGGACGTCTTGCGAGTCGTTTAGCGTCTTTTTTATGCGTATTTTTCATTGGTACACCGGTCGCTTCGTTAATGAGTTTTCTGTACTCGGCTGTAGCTTTGGAACGGGGAGCATACTCCATTATTGATATTCCGTGTGCAGGAGCTTCTGCAAGGGAAACGTTTGTGCTTATCCTTGAGCTGAGTATCTTCGTGCCGAGCTGTTCGGCTATCATTCCTGCAAGCTCTTCGACTTCCTTTGTCAGAACAAGGCGGGGATTGTATTTATTAAGCAATATTCCGGTAATCTCAAGGTCTTTGTTGTAATACTTCTTTACCGCAAAAATCGTTTCTTTAAGCTGAGCTATACCCTGCAGGCTCAGAATTTCCGCTATCATCGGAATAATAAGCTTGTCAGCCGCCGTATATGCGTTTATAGTAAGGATAGACAGCGCAGGAGGGGTGTCTATCATTATGTAATCATAGTCATCCATTACATCTGTCAGAGCCTCTCTGAGAATGTATTCACGCCCTACACCGGTAAGTTCCAGTTCACAGCCCGACAGCAGAATATTCGCAGGTATAACATCGCAGTTGTCAGTACTCTGTATTGCTTCCTTAACGGTACAGTTGCCCTTGAAAACATCATACATGGTATAACTTTCCTCTGAGTCGGCGCCTAAGCTGAAGCTCAGGTTTCCCTGCGGGTCAAGGTCTATTGCAAGAACGTTTTTCCCGCTTTCGGTAAGACCTCCGCAGAATGCGGAACAGGTCGTAGTCTTGCCAACTCCGCCTTTCTGATTTGTTATAGCTATAACGACTGCCATACGGTATATCCTCTCTTTTATTTATCCGGTTAAATTTTTGTATTTCAAATTATTTACATATAAAAACAGTCATACCCGCCAAAAAAGCGGGTATGAATATTTGATTTAATTACAGAGTGTGCTGAAGATCCGCAATCTGTGAATCTTCGGGCTGATAAATGTGGTAGTTTGCCTTACCGTTCTTCTTTACGAAGTACATAGCTTCATCGGCAGCCGCAACAATCTTGTCGCTGTCATCGCCATGTTCGGGGAAGAATGCAATACCGATACTTGCCTTGACATTTATCGAAACATTGGCAAGCTCTGAATGATAGCCTTCATAAAGCTCATCAATAAGGTCAAGCGACAGGCTTTCGATTTCTTCTATCTGCTTGGGATCGGTAATACAGAGTACAAACTCATCGCCGCCGAAACGTCCGGCAAATCCGCTACCCTTTACACGCTGTTTGATACAGCCGGCAACATACTTGATAACTTCGTCGCCTACCGAGTGTCCGAAACGGTCGTTGATAAACTTGAAGTCGTCTACATCTATAAAGAGTACCGCAACCTTTGCGTGTGCGCTACGCTCAATCTCACTCTTGAGCTCACGCTCAAATGTACTTCTGTTGTAAAGCTGTGACAAGAAATCATAACTTGCACGCTCGGAAAGCTGAAGTTCAAGCTTCTTTTCGCTGTCTATATCAGTTACGACACCGATAACACGGAGCGGTTCGCCAAGACGATCGGTAACGCAGAGCGCACGCACCGAGAACCAAAGCAGACTGCCGTTCTTGGTGGTAATCTGGTATTCACCGCTGTGACCTGTTCTGTTCTTGAGCAGGACGCTGATATCACGCTTGTAAATCTCTGCGTACTCCTCGCTCATAAGCTTATCAAGGAACTTACCGTTTGCAAGTTGTGCTTCCTTCGGGTCGATATCGAACTTCTCTCTGAAGTTATCTGAGATATACATCGACTCCTTGTGGAAATCCCACTCAAACAGCATATTGTCCGAAATGTCTGATATTGTTCTGTGTAATTCTTCCGACATGCTTACGTCATCAAGCATATTATTGAACAGCTCGGAAATATCCTTGAACTCGTTGTGAGCCTTAATTTCAAGACGCTTTTCACGGTCGCCTTCCTGAATCTCATGCGCAACGGCAACCATCTTGTTCATCGGGTTTACTATAGACTTGGTAATGAGTATACCGAGCAAAGCGCATATAATGGCAAGTAACGCCATCGAACCTACAGATATCGCAACCGGTACCATTATCTGAGACATTGACACATTACCGGGATATACACTGACCCACTTCCAGCCGGCGGTTGTCGGACCTGAGAAATAGTTATAGCAGCCAAGCGACGAACCTGCATTGTAATCAATGTTTTCGTCCTTCTTTACGGGCTTGATCATTGATCTGTAGATATCACACATACCGCTGTCTGAAATATCGTCGATTTTCTGTACTGTGGTTCCGTTGTAATTAAGTACACAGCCGTTACTGTCGGATACTGTAAGATATCCCTTTCCTTCGCCGTATGTGGAATGTGAAAGTATTTCAGTCAGGTGGCTCAAGTCAATGACTTCAATCGCATAACCGTCTTTGATATTAAGACCGTCCTTGTCTATACTTTTTGCAACAAAAAACACGTCTGTACCGTAATCTTCGTTGTTCATATAGATATTGGATATTTTTACATTTCCCTCCGGAAGATCCTCAATCTCTTCAAAACCGAAGAAGCTTTCCTTCATGCCCTGTACGTCGTCATATTCATACACTATATTACCGGAAGTATCTGTGATGACTACGTTCTTGAAACCGCTGTTTCTGGTTTCGATATTCTCCGAAAGCAACGACAGATTTGACTTTGCGTCGTCTCCCTGGCCGCTCTGTGCAAGAGTGCCCGCCGAATTGCTGAACGAAAGGTAAACAACATCGGATATACATTCGTTGAGATACTGGTTTATTATCTCCTTTTGCGCTGCGCCTGCCGCTCTTGCAAACTGGCTAACCGAATTTGCGGCAAAGCCCGTCATGCTGAAATATCCGACAATGCCGACTATCAGCATCGGTATAACCGCAAATGCGGTAGTAAGTATGCGTAAAGTCGTTTTGATTTTAAATGACTGCATATTGTGTAACCTCCGAAGCCCTTATTTAAAACATATCGCGTTTTTCACGCGATTTCTGCAGCATTTCAAACTGCAATTTGTAAATATATCTGGAAATGATTTCTTCCTGCGAATGGGAAACGCCGATAAACCGGCAACCGTAACCCGTATCCGCTTCCTGAGATCCTATCGCCTGTTCTCTCAGCACCTCTGCGTTAAGCTCAAGGCGTGTGCCGGACAGATTGACCAGCAACAGCAGTTTATCGCCCTTTGCAAAATGTCTGCGTATATCGGTGCAGATGAAGAACACTCCTCCGACATTGATATCCTTGATATAAATCTCGGCAGGCGGCTCAAGCGGAGTAGGCTTATCATCACCCTCCTGAGTTCTCAGTGTGATGAATGCTCTCTCGTTTGTCTTTATCTTGAAATAACGTCTGCGTTCTTCAAGCAGTTCTGCCTTATCCGGTCTTAATACAACGTTCATCTGTCTGTCTGTCGACACAGAGATGTTGGTCTTATATCTGTATCTGTCGCCGTCGCGCATACGGGCAATGACATAGACATACTCCGATGTATCTATTTCCGGGAGCCGGCGTCCTTTTATCATAAGCATATTGTCGATAATATTATCGTTCATATCGTACATTATGGGAAAGTCAAAGTTATTTTCCGTATAGAACAGCCTTTCGCCGTCAAGCGAAGTTATCTCAAAAGAAGTGAACTCTTCTTTCTTGTAGCTCAAAAACACAACTCCCCCTTTCAAAGACACACGGGGAAATTAGCATAAACTGCCGTACCCAACACGCCTATAATATCATTTAACATTAAGTATACAATAAAATAGCCAATAAATCAAGTTAAATCATCGGTTTTTTCGTCGACTTTTAAAAATTCTGCGAATTGTTTAAAAAATGCGGATCGTTTTTATACATTTTAATTAAGAAAAGTTCGTTGACTTTTGTAAGGCGGCTATAATATAATTAGTATAAGCAGAAGTTTGTCTTAAGGGAGGTGCGGGTACGCAGAATTTTTTTCACGCCGATACAAAAGGATACCGCGAAGCGTGCAGAAAAGCCAGCACGGCAATAGGAGCGGTACTCGCCCTGCCGGCACTTCTCAGCCTTATGTCGCTGATTCTTCAGACAAGAAACTGGCGCACAGAAAATTTTGTCGCTGTAAGACTTCTGATACCTGCGGTATGCGTTACAGTATGGCTTTTTCTGAGCCTTATAATATTTCTCGTATGCGAAACGAGAGCGCGCCATATAACCCGCAGCACCTACTTTGAAATTCAGAAAAGCGCAGCTGTATACAGCAGGTACGCAGGCCGTATATTTGCCGACACCGGCGGCGTTGAACGCAAGCTCTGGGTCATACCCTATGACGGATTGAAACTTTTCGTAAAAAACGGAAGACTTACTTTTACGGGGAAGATAAGATATTATGAGGGCAGCAGTGACAGGCTCACATATCATATAAGACGCGGAGCGCCGGAATTTGACAACTGGTGGTTCAACGATAACGGGTTTACCGAGGTAAAGTCAGTTACGCTACCGTCGTGCTTTACCGCACAGAAAACAATATTCAGGCACTGCCGTATAGCGGCGCAGAGATATATTAAGTGCCGTGACAGGAAAAAGCAGATGCAAAACCGTCCCGTACCACGTCCTAAAATGATTTACAGGCAAAGGAAAAGAAGTTCATACGGCGAGCTTCCGACATTCGACAGGAAGTGGTAAAAAGGGTGCCATTGTGCAGTCTGACGAAAAAATACAGCTGTTACATATCAAACACCCACGCTTTTATTAAATAAGTACAAAAAATCAACAGAATTTTCCTTTTAGCCTTGCAAAAAATCTTAAAATGTTGTATAATATACAATTGAGTTGGTGGCATTAAAGCTAAAAAATGTTAAAATAGTGCCAAAACTCGTGTAATTTTTACATAGTTAAAATTACTTTTCTATATATTGTAACGGTGCTACTGAAACGCACAAAATACAGAACCTGTTAAAGTCATTAACAGTCAGGAAAGACCTCAGCCTGAAAAGGAGGATATATGGCACTTTTCAACACAAACGCTTTCCGCATAACCGAGCAGGGACTTTCGGTAATGTGGCAGAAGCAGCAGATAATTGCACAGAACATAGCCAATCAGGATACCCCCGGTTATAACTGTAAGTATCTTGACTTTTATGCTGTTCTCAAAGACAGAATGGAAAACACCAGCGTTATCGGCGGTAAGGCTAAGGATGGCTCAAAGCAGGTAGAGCTTGCAACGAGAGTGTACGAGGACGACGACACAAACACTCAGCCGGACGGTAATAACGTAGATGTTGACTCACAGTCAAACGAACTTGCAAAGGTACAGTTACAGTATCAGGCGCTCAAAAACCAGATGAACGGAGAGTTCACCAGACTGCGTTCGGCAATGAAAACGTAATTTTAGGCAATACCGCACAATTAACGGCTATCGCCTTAAAGCAGACGCTTTAAAATAATGGATTATATACAGTGAAACGGATTTCAACGCTTTTTTGACATACAGAAAGGAGTTTTTTGCATGGCGTTTTTAAGCTCGCTTAATATAGCCGCATCGGGAATGGCAGCGGAAAGACTGCGTCTTGATGTAATTTCGCAGAATGTTGCGAACGCAAAAACCACCAGAACGGAGGACGGTACGCCGTACAGAAGGCAGGTCGTACTGTTCAGCGAAAACAAGGGTTTCAACTCTGTGCTTGAGGAAACAATAGCAAAGAGGAAAGAAAAAATAGCAGGGGGAGTGCCTGCGAATACTGTTTCTGCGACTAAAAACAAGGGTGTGCTTGTAACTGAGATAGTCGAGGACGAAACACCGCTTACACCCGTGTACGACCCCACCCACCCCGACGCAGACGAAAACGGATATTACTATCTGCCGAACGTTGACGTGGCGGAAGAGGAAATGGACGCTATGGCGGCTACCCGCTCGTATGAAGCCAACCTCGCTGTGCTGAACGCCGTCAAATCAATGGCGCAGACAGCACTCAGCATAGGAAATAACTAAGACAGCCGAAAGGAACTGATATAGATGTTTATAGTACCGCTTACAAGCAATATCGCCCCTATGGAAACGATAAGTCAGAAAAAGCAGACTGAAGATAAAACCGAAAGCGACGCTACATTCTTTGATATCTTCGAGTCGCTTGTAAATAACGTCAAGGAAACCGACGCACAGGTTCAGCAGGATTCGATCGACCTTATGCTCGGCGATGTCGACGACCTTGCTCAGATACAGGTCAATCTCGAAAAGGCGGCTACCGCTGTGGATCTGCTTGTTACTGTCAAGAACAAGGCTGTCGACGCATACAACGAGATAATGCGTATGACTGTTTAATCCGATTATCAGGGAAGGATACATATATAGATGAAGGATAAGCTCTCCGCATTTTGGAACGGGTTCAAGGATAAATGGAGCTCGCTAGCGAAAAATCTGCGGATATTCATAATAACGGCAATATCGGTAGTCATAGTTGCCGCAATAGTACTTGCAATAGTACTCAATCAAAAAGGTTACACAGCAATTTATACGGGACTTGACAGCGAAGAAAGCTCGCAGGTCGTTTCGGCAATAAACGAACTTGGAATAACAGACGTAAAAATGGGTACGGACGGCAGTATCTCTGTACCGAGCGACCAGGCGGATAATGTCAGAATGCAGCTGAGCATTCAGGGTTACCCGAAATCCACATTCAACTTTGACGTATGGAACAGCGGCATAGGTATATGGTCGACCGACACCGAAAAGAAGGTACTCCAGATACAGCAGTTACAGACGCACATAATGAAGGCTATCAATACGATAAGTGCAGTCAAGGATTCGTATGTAATTATAACGATGCCCGAAAACAACAATTACGTCATTTCGACAAACAGCGAAGAGCCCAGAGTAAGCGTCAAACTCGATCTGAAGAAGGACACACAGCTTACAAGCGATCAGGTTGAGGGTATCTATGCACTGGTTCTCAATTCACTGCCCGGACTTGAACGTGACAATATTTCGATACTTGATACAGACGGCAAGCTTCTGACAGGCGAAAACACGACCGTTGAGGAAGACGTGCTGTACCAGTCACGGCTGAACTTCCAGGAGCAGATGCAGAACCTGCTGAAAAGTCAGCTCAACGACACGCTCAAAAAGCTGTACAAGGACTATACGATAAACGTAAACGTAACGCTCAATTACGATAACTCAAAGTCGGAATACACAATCTACACCCCGTCAATAGCAAAGGACGGTACATCGGGCGGTATGATAGAAAGCTCCACAAAGAACGAGGGCTGGGGCGGTATCGGCTCGCTGTCCGGAGTTGTAGGCACAACAAGCAACAGCGACATCTCACCGAACTATCCGACTATCACGGGCGACGACGATAACCAATATTACTATCAGAACAGCATTACCGTAAAGCGTCTTGTAAACACCGAGATAAGACAGCTTGAAAAGAACGGCTATTCGGTAGATAAAATAACGGCGGCTGTAACTGTAGATCAGATTAATATGCTTGAAGCGGACAAGGAACAGCTCCGTGAAGTAATCGCATTCGCAATCGGCGCAGACGTTGCAAATGTCACGGTTGCAAACTACCCGTTCGTTATAAACGGAAACAACGGCACAAACGGCAACGGCAATACGATAAACAAAGGCGGAAGCGTTGACTGGACAGTTTACATTATCATTCTGCTCGGACTTCTGGTTGTTGCGCTTCTCATTGTCGCTATACTTACAAGCAACGCAAAGAAGAAAAAGCGTGCAAGAGCTAAGGCAAAAGCGGCTGCGGCACAGGCAGCGGCGGCACAGGCGGCTCAGGAATCAGCCGCTCTCAGCTTCGAGCCTCAGCCACAGCCGGACGAAGAATTCAATATTCAGCACCTTGACGACTATGACGACGAGTCAAAGAGTGCAGTTCTCAAGAAGGAAATCAAAGATTTCTCACGCACAAATCCCGATGTCGTTGCCCAGCTCATACGCTCTATGATGAAAAGCGGCGAATGATATCGACAGCATAAAGGAAGGATATATATGGAGGCACTTACCAGCGCACAAAAGGCGGCGATAATTATAAGCTCTATCGGTACGGAAAATGCGTCCGAGGTATTCAAGCACTTTTCCGACGAGGAAGTAGAACAGATAACGCTTGAAATAGCAAGAATGAACTACTACCCCATGGAAGTAGTAGACAGCGTTCTCAATGAGTTTTACGAGCTTTGCCTTACCCAGAAGGTAATATCCGAGGGTGGTGTGGAATATGCCCGTGACATACTTGAAAAGGCATTCGGTCCGCAGACGGCACAGGCGCTGTTTGAAAAGATAACAAAGCAGTTCCAGACAAAAGCGTTCGCATTTGTCCGCAAGGCAGACTATAAGAATCTACTGGCAATGGTGCAGAACGAGCATCCGCAGACTATAGCACTGATACTTTCTTATGCAAGGAGTGATCAGGCATCGGCAATTTTAAGCGAGCTGCCCAAGAAAACAAGGATAGATGTAGTCGAGCGTATGGCTAAGATGGACAGGGCATCGCCCGATGTCGTAAAGTCGATCGAGCGCACACTTGAAAAGAAGTTTGATAACCTTGTTACAGCCGACAGCACAGAGGTCGGCGGTATAGATTATGTCGCGGAGGTCATGAACAACGTAGACCGTGCAACGGAGAAGTACATATTCGACGAGCTGACGCTCAGAGATCCGAAGCTTGCAGACGATATACGTTCAAAGATGTTCGTATTCGAGGATATAGTAACTCTCGACAATATGGCTATACAGGCGTTTATACCGGAGGTCGATTCAAAGGATCTTGCCGTTGCGATCAAGGGTTCGACACCCGAAGTTGCGGAGTGCATCTATGCAAATATGTCTACCCGTATGCGTGAAAGCGTACAGACAGACGTTGAATATCTTCACAATGTCCGTATGCGTGATGTTGAAGATGCTCAACAGAGAATCGTGTCTATCATACGCAGACTTGAGGACGAGGGCACGCTCATCATCTCCAAGGGCGGCAAAGAAGACGAAATTATCGCATAATACGAAAGCGAGGAATATATTTTGGCAGGCGTATTCAAAGCAGGAAGGGGTTATTATTACCCTGTTCAGCCAACAACCGATACTGTCGTAATTGACAACTCAATAAAGGTTAAGCCTGTCGCACCGCAGATCTCGCAGATCTCGCAGATCTCGCAGATCCCGCAGGGCGCCGCAGAGCCTGATGCCGATGCGGACAACACAGAAATCAACGATCAGATCTCGGAGAGGCACCGGCAGGAACTGGAGCAGGAAAAAGAAAAGATAACAGGTTTTTATCGTGCCGAGGGTGAAAGGGCGCTTGCCGAAGCCCGTGAAAAGGCACAGAAAATACTAAGCGATACCGAAAAGCAGGCGCAGGACTATGCGGCAAAGGCAAAGGCGCAGGCGGAGGCTATATTTGAACAGAGTAAGGCTGACGGTTTTGCAAAAGGTCACGAGGACGGTTATGCCGCAGGGCTTGACAAATGCCGAGATATGCTTGCAGAGCTCAAAAGGCTCAGCGAGCAGATGGTAAGCGACAAGGCAGAACTTTTTGACAGCTACGAGGTCGAGATATTCGACACGGTAATGGAAATAGTAAACCGCATAACGCTGAACTCACTCGGTCAGAAGGACAAGGCGGTTATCAAAAAGACCATAAAAGAAGCGGGAAAGAGCTTCCGTGGCAGTGAATATGTAAAGCTGATCTTATCAAAGACCGATGTCAGCGAAGAAATGGCGGCAGATACCGACTATTTCAAAAAGCTGTTCAACAATGTGAAGAATATTGAAGTAGAGGTGCTTAAAGACGCACCGAGCGGTACAGTTATTATAGATAACGGCAGTGAAATTACCGATGCAGGCATACAGACGCAACTCAAAATGATTGAGGAGCTTGGCAGAGGAAAATACCGCAGAGCGCCGTCAAGGAAAAAGGCTGAGAAGCAGGAGGAACCTGCGGCGCAGGCAGAACCCGACGACAACGGCGGCGAAGAACAAAGCGAATAACTCCCTTATTTGAAAGGACTTTAACATGGATCTCGGCGGATTTCTGACAGAACTCAGAGCTACCGATACATATAAGTATCTGGGTAAAATTGAAAAGATAGTCGGAATGACGATCGAGGCAAGCGGTCCGCTGTGCAGTATAGGCGATGTGTGCCGTATCTACACAAAGGATATGAAGTCGCATATCCCTGCCGAAGTGGTGGGATTCAACGAGCATAAGGTACTGCTTATGCCGTATACCGACCTTGAGGGCATAGGACCCGGCAGTATAGTTGACAATACCGGCGACAAGCTGAATGTAAGGGTCAGCAACAAGCTTGTTGGAAGAATAATAGACGCACTGGGAAATCCGCTTGACGGCGGCGACCCGGTGGAATATACAGATTCGATGCCGATAGCGGGCGTACCGGTAAATCCGCTGACACGCCCGAAAATACACGAGCCGATAGAGCTTGGCGTAAAGGCGATCGACGGACTTCTTACAATGGGTAAGGGGCAAAGAATGGGTATCTTTGCAGGCTCCGGCGTAGGCAAGTCAACTCTTATGGGTATGATTGCCCGAAAAGTTAAGGCTGACCTCAATGTCATAGCGCTTGTAGGCGAGCGTGGCAGAGAGGTAAGAGAGTTTATCGAAAACGATCTCGGAGAAGAGGGCATGGCAAGGTCGGTCGTTGTTGTCGCAACATCGGATCAGCCTGCGATGATGAGAAATAAATGTCCGATGACGGCTACAGCTATAGCGGAATATTTCTGCTCGCAGGGCAAGGACGTACTGCTGATGATGGATAATCTTACACGTTTTGCGATGGCACAGCGTGAGATAGGTCTTGCAACAGGCGAGCCTCCCGTTGCAAGAGGCTATACCCCGTCAATATAC
>ENA-OPCW01000503-OPCW01000503.1-human-gut-metagenome-genome-assembly--contig:-NODE-503-length-21598-cov-3.931764_pt1 | contig 21598 bp, 10 predicted proteins | sample MGYA00241258_ERZ501496 | MGnify/ENA primary metagenome ERZ501496 (study PRJEB25962, sample SAMEA2042660) | human gut metagenome | biome: human gut; feature: human-associated habitat; material: faeces...
TAAGAAAAACCTGGCACTAGCCCAGTTTGGAAATCTGCCGGACGGATTATTCAATGCCGGAATGAGTGAGTATGACCTGCTGCGTTATGCAAAGCAGGGAATCATCATTCCATTGGAAAACCTGATAGATAAATATATGCCGAATTTACAGGCAGTATTTGAAAAATATCCGGAATACAGGGCGATGTGTACAGCACCGGATGGACATATTTATTCCTTTCCATGGATTGAGCAGCTTGGAGCAGGGAAAGAAGCCATTCAGGCAATCGGAGATATCCCGTATATTAACAAAAAATGGCTGGATTATCTTGGACTTGAGATTCCGACAACAACAGATGAACTGGAACAGGTATTAATTCAATTCCGTGATCATGCAGATGAACTTGAAAAAGAATTTTCCATTGAAGGTGATGTAATCCCGATGTCATTTATTATCAATAATGGAGATCAGGATCCGGCAATCCTGATCAATGGATTTGGGGAAGGATATGGAGACACAGGAGATCATTTTTCTGTAACGGATGATGGAGAGGTTATCTATACAACCGTTCAGGAGGGCTATAAAGAAGGCATTGAGTGGCTGCATAAACTGGTAACAGAGGATCTGGTGGATCCGGAAGCATTTACACAGGAATGGTCTACCTACGTGGCAAAAGGAAAAAATCACAGATATGGTCTCTGTTTTACCTGGGACATTGCCAATATTGATAATAATACGGATTATGTAATGCTTCCGGCACTGACAGGGCCGACCGGAGTGACAAACATTACGAGACAGAATAACAGTGAGACCAGTGGATTTGACCGGGGACGATGTGTATTGACGACCAGCTGCAAAGACACAGCACTTGCAGCTGCCTGGATCGATCAGATGTATGCACCGCTGCAGTCACCGCAGAACAACTGGGGAAGCTATGGAGAGAAAGATTCTTTCAATATTTTTGAGATGTCTACGAATGAAAACGGAGAAAAGATGTTGAAACATCTTGATCTTGGAGAGCAGTCACCGGTAGAAGTCCGTGAAGCACAGTCGGTTAATGGACCGCTTGCGGTACTCAATGAGTATTATGGTGTATATGTGACACAGCCGGAGGATGCAAAATGGCGTCTGGACAATATGCATGAAACATATCTGAAAGATATGAACAGCAAATATGTATATCCAAATGTATTCATGAGTATCGAAGATACCAATAAAGTGTCACAGTATGATACCGACATCAAAAAATATGCAGAGCAGAAGAAAGCCGACTGGATCTTAAATGGTGGAATCGAAAAAGAGTGGGATTCTTACCTTGATAAAATGGAAAAGTACGGACTTTCCGATTATCTGGCTATTAAACAGAAATATTTCGACCAGTACCAGAAATCGCTTTCAGAAGAGAATAAGTAGTAGGAGAAAATGCATGAGTGAGATGTTAGAAAAAGCAAGAAATTATGAGACAGAAAAACAAGTGTATGTAAAGAAAACGACCAAACCACTGTTCCATGTTACGGCACCGACCGGATGGATCAATGATCCGAATGGTTTTTCCGTATATGATGGGAAAATACATTTGTTCTATCAGTACAATCCATATCAGAGAGAGTGGGGACCAATGCATTGGGGACATAGTGTGACTGATGATATGGTCCGCTGGGAGCAGCTTCCGGCAGCGATTGCACCGGATCAGGAATATGATAAGGCAGGATGTTTTTCCGGAAGTGCGATCGAAGCAGATGGAAAGCATGTACTTGTATATACCGGAGTTACCAGAGTAAAGCAGGCAGATGGAAGTGAGCAGGAACGGCAGAATCAGTGTATTGCATTTGGTGATGGAAAAGATTACGTAAAGTATGAAAAGAATCCGGTTGTGACAGGTGAGATGCTTCCGGAAGGATGCAGCCGGATTGATTTCCGTGACCCGAAGATCTGGAAAGAAAACGATACCTATTATCTGATCGTTGGAAATAAGAATGATAATCAGGTTGGGCAAGTTGTGCTTTGTTCGAGCAAAAATCTGACAGACTGGAAATTTGAGGGTAAGGTTCTGCCTACGGTAGATGATGATCCGACTTCTGATCTTCACCCTTCGCAAGTGATAGAGCGCCCGAAGGTCATCTATAATGAGAAAACCGGTAAGTTTGTAATGTGGATGCATATTGAAAGTCCTGATTATGAAAAGGCACATGCTGGGGTAGCAATCAGTGACTCACCGACAGGAACCTTCACTTATTTGGGGTCTTTTAAACCGAATGGAGCAGATAGTCGTGATCAGACTATCTTCAAGGATGATGATGGAAAGGCTTATCATATTTGCTCCTCAGAATGGAACAGTACTTTGTATATCAGTTTGCTGACTGATGATTATACAAAACCTTCAGGAACTTATGTCCGGAGATTTATTGGACAATCTCGGGAAGCTCCTGCAGTCTTTAAACGAAACGGTCATTATTATATGCTCTCATCCGGTTGCACCGGTTGGGACCCGAATAAAGCCAAATGGGCCGTATCTGATTCAATGTTGGGAGTTTGGGAACTGAAAGATAACCCCTGTTTGGGGCGTGATGCCGATAAGACATTTTATGCCCAAAGTACTTATGTACTTCCCATTGAAGGGATGCAGGATCAATTTATTGCTATGTTTGACAGGTGGAATAAAACGGATTTAATAAATTCACGATATGTTTGGTTACCGGTTGAGTTCGATGGAGACAGACCACTTATTCGCTGGGCGGATCAGTGGAGTACTCAGACAATGGAAGCGGTTTATTAACCTAATGATAGAATACAAATGAAAAAAATATCCTTTTTATTTATCGGTTTTTGCTTGTTTACGAATTTATCAGCACAGAAAGTTTATAGACTGGATGCTTCGAACGTCATGGAGACACCTTTGTACGGTCATCTGAAAATGGGAAATCCGGGGCCTAAGGAGAGAGCAATAGAAGTTAATAGCCTATATATGACCGTGGGCGGGAAGCCAATTCTACCCGTTATGGGAGAATTGCATTTTTCACGTATCCGTAAGGATTTGTGGGAAGATCGTATCTTGAAAATGAAAGCTTGCGGTATCAATATTATCTCGACTTATTTGTTTTGGAATCATCACGAAGAGATAGAAGGTCAGTTTGAATGGGAGAATGAGAAGGATTTGCGCAGCTTTATTAAGTTATGCCAGAAACATGGGCTGTTTGTAGTTCCGAGACTGGGTCCCTGGTCGCATGGAGAAGCTCGTAATGGTGGGACACCTGATTGGATTTTACAGAAAAAATATCTGAAAGACCGCTCAAATGATGTGGTTTATCAGAATTATGTCAAACGCTATTTTGCTCAAATAGCTAACCGGTTGAAAGGGCTTTACTATAAAGATGGTGGGAATATCATAGGCATCCAGTTGGAAAATGAATATTGGTATGGCAAGGAGGGTGAACCACATATCCAATGGTTGAAAGATACGGCTTTGGAAAATGGTATTGATGTTCCGATGTATACGGTTACTGGATGGGGAGACGGTTCTGTTCCTCCTTTTGAAGTGATCCCTTTATGGGGAGGATATGCAGATGCTCCATGGGTGGAACATGTGGGAAAAGAATACCAGCCGGGAAACTTCTTGTTTGACTCGTTTCGTGATAATGAGAATATAGGTAATGATCAAATAAAGCGGCAAGATGTGTATATGACATATGAAAAATACCCCTTCTTTACTTGTGAAATGGGAGTGGGTGTGCAAAATACCTATCACAGGCGACTCAGCATCGATCCTTTAGACGGGTTGGGCATGATGATAGCCAAACTTGGTTCAGGGTCTAATCTGCTGGGATATTATATTTTTGCCGGTGCCACTCAGTTTACGGGTAAACTATGGTCTACTGAGGAAGAACAATTGAAAACAGGGTATTGGAGTCGGTTACCAGTGAAGTCTTATGATTTTCAGGCTGCTATTCGTGAATCAGGAGAAATAGCAGAATCTTATAAGAAGGTGAAAAAACTGCATTACTTTGTCAATGAGTTTGAGAAAGACCTAGCTCCCATGATGCCTGTTATCCCGAAATGGGAAGAAGATGGGTTACAGGTGTCTGTACGCTCTAATAATGAAACTGGCTATATGTTTGGAATCAATTATTCCCGTTACCATCCGAAGAAGGCACAGAAGAGTGTGAAGTTTGAGGTGAAACTGAAAGATAAAATGCTTCGTTTTCCTCAGAAAAGTGTTGAAATGCAGGATAGTACGGTCTTTATCTGGCCCTTGAATGTGGAACTTGATGCTATGCGCTTGAATTATGCTACGGCACAATTAATGGGAAGCGTTGATAATTGTTATCTGTTTTTCCAGAACAGGCAAATTCCCGTGGAGCTATCTTTTGATAAATCGACTGTGAAAGGAGTGAAGGCAAGTCGGGCTAAGATACAGGAGGAAAGTGATAGTTGGATTGTTAACGGACTGAATCCGGGAAAAGATTGTGTACTTAAGGTACAATTGCAGAATGGAGAAGAAAAGTATGTTGTTATTCTGACAGAAAAAGAGGCTGATAACTGCTGGTTATTGGAACAAGATGGAAAGAAGGTATGCTATATTTCTGATGCGGATTTATACAGTTCATTTGGAGATGTTTATATTTTCTCTACTGATAAGAAGGCTGCTTATTATAAGTTGAAGACGGGTATGAATCCGCGATTTGAACAGAAAGCGGTTATTTTCAATCAGCCGCAAATGGATATTCGTATTCAGCCTAAGGGCATCCTGGAAGAGGCAAAATGGTTGGAAACAGCAAACTTTTATGGGATTGAACCTTATCAGCAGCGTTATCGCCGTTTCTTCTTTAAGGAATTCAACCTAGATAATCCTTCGACGATCAAGAAAGTCACTTTGTTTATGTATCCGGAGTCGAAATGTATACTCAATCTGAATGATACTTGGGTAAATCAGGAAATAAAACCAAACCAGTTAAATGAAATAGACCTTACAGGATATGCCAGGAAAGGTGTCAATCTATTGTTTGCAAGTTTCCCATTTGTTGAGGGGAAGAAGCTATTTGCTGCACGTGTTATTGTGGAATACTATAATTATGACAGGATTGAATTTAGTACCGACTCTTCCTGGCTGTCGACGGACTATTACTCCAATCCTTCACTTACACGGGAATTTCCACAACCGATGATGCCGATGGTGGTGGATAAACCGGGATATGCCGACGGTATTGCTCATAATACATTCAAAGAGTGGAGGCTACAAGTGCCGACAGATGCATTGGAGAATTTGAATAACATCTATATGCGTATCAACTATTCCGGTGATAAGGCGGAAATTTATAACGGATATATGCTTTCGGATGATGATTATAACAGTCATGCCACCTGGACGGTAGGTTTAAACCGGCAGGAACATTCTGTAGAGGGGAAAGAGTTGACGCTTGTGATTTATAAACTGGATAAAGACGAGAAAATCTTTTTTGACTTACCGGCAAACGGGACTGATGAGCAAGCTGATGTGAAAAAGGTTGAATTTGATTTTGAATGTTTACAAAAGATAGACTGATAAAATGAAACGACTCAATATTATCTTGTTTCTCCTGGCTTTGGCTGTTTTAACAGTTGAGGCAAAGGATTTGAAGGTTGCCGATATTTTCGGCGATAATATGGTGCTACAGCAAAAGACGGTCACACCGATATGGGGATGGGCAGATGCCGGGACGACAGTCACAGTGACTTCATCATGGAACGACAAGAGTTATTCCACCAAAGCAGGGAGAGATGGTACGTGGAGAATTATGCTTCATACACCGGAAGCAGGAGGTCCCTATGTATTAACCATAACGGGAGACAATACTCTAATTTTCAGTGATATATATGTGGGGGAAGTTTGGCTAGCAAGTGGGCAATCAAATATGGCTATGCAGCTGAAAGAATGTTATGAATCTACCAAAGCTATTCTGACTTCTCAAAAAAGCAATATTCGTTTTATAAATGTGCCTCCACTTGGCAGTTATAAACCACTTACGGATATAAAAGCAGATTGGGTGGTGGCTGCTCCGGAAAATGTAGGAGATTGTAGTGCGGTTGCATGGTATTTTGCTCATTTTATTCAGGAGAATCTTGGGGTTCCGGTTGGTATTATTAATGCAAGCTTTGGTGGTTCCGTTGTTGAAACCTGGATGAGTCGTGAAACTTGTCAGACACTGGGTGATATTTCAGTTCCGGAAGTGAGTGATGGTACTACAGGGTGGGAGGCCAATATACCTACTACCATGTATAATGGAATGTTGAACCCCATTGTCGGTTATGGCATACAGGGTTGTATCTGGTATCAGGGAGAATCAAATGTATATAATGTTTCTCAGTATTCGAATCGACTGGTTGTTATGGTAGCTGAATGGAGACGGAAGTGGGGAAGAAATTTTCCGTTCTATTTCACGCAAATAGCTCCTTTTGATTATACTACATGGAATGTTCCAAGTGAGGTCGGTGAGCATGTAGGTGCTTATCTGCGTGATGAACAGAGAAGAAGTATGGATCGAATTGAGAATAGTGGTATGGCGGTCATTTTGGATGTGGGAGAAGTAGAACAAATTCATCCGGTACGCAAAGAGAAAGTTGGTGAACGTTTAGGATTGATGGCATTAGCTGAAGTGTATGGTACGAAGGGATTTGAATATAAGAGTCCGACTTTTGAAAGGATGGAAGTCGATGGGGATAAAGCTGTGATTTTTTTTAAAGATTTATATTATGGACTAACGAGTTATGGAAAGCCCCTGCATTTATTTGAAATAGCAGATGAGAGTAAAGTTTTTCATCCGGCTGAAGCGTATGTAGATGAAGAAAGAGATGTTGTAATAGTGTCTTCTAAATATGTGAGGAATCCGAAAGCAGTTAGATATGCCTTTAAAAATTATGTAGAACCGGAACTATTCAGTCTTAGCGGGCTTCCGGTATCTTCTTTCCGGACAGACAATTGGTAATAATAAACTTTAAAATAATATGTACATGAAAAATATAAAGACAATACTTTGTGGAGGTTTGGTTGCAATGTTAGTTTCTTGCTCTTCGCAGATGACAACGACTAATTATTATTTTGATTCTGTAAATGGTGACGATGCTAATAATGGAACCTCTGTAGGGACTCCTTTTAAGTCTTTGGCAAAGCTTCAGTCTTTAACTCTAAAAGGTGGAGACAGTATTTTGTTGAAATCCGGTGCTGTATTTACGGAGAAACTTTTGCTTTCCTGTTGTGGAGAGGAGAATAATCCTGTCGTACTGGGCAAATATGGAGGATTGGAAAAACCGCATATAAAAGGAAATGGAGTTGATACAGCTGCTGTTCATATATTGAACTCAGAGAATCTGGTGATACGCGATCTTGAAATTTCTAATAAAGGTGATGTTCCGAAAGCTGGTTTATTGGGCTTGTGGGTAGAGTTGGATAAGTTTGGAGAATCACATAATATGGTCATTGATGACTTGTACGTGCACGATGTATATGGAAGTACGGTGATAGAGAAAGGTGGCGGCATAGGAATTTGCATTCAGAATGGCCGGGATAATGACAGTATTCTGAATCGATTTATTGGAATGACTATTGAAAATTGCTATCTGAAAGATTGCCAAAGGGATGGAATTAAGTTTAGGGGTTATTGGAGCAGGAAGCAGTGGAATCCTAATTTGGGAGTAGTCGTCAGGAAGAATGTATTGGATGGAGTGCCGGGTGACGGTATTGTTCTGGCTGGTTGCGATGGTGGATTGATAGAATATAACGTGATGAAGAATTGTCCGAAAACTCTACCTGAATCAGAAGCTTGTGATGGAATATGGCCTTGGTGTAGCGACAATACATTGGTACAGTTTAATGTAGTAAGTGATCATAGATCTATTATAGACGGGTATGCTTATGACTCGGACTGGGGATGTCGGAATTCTATATTCCAGTATAATCTGAGCTATAATAATGATGGCGGCTTCATGTTGGTAATTGGTACGAATGGTTGGCCGGAAGACTGGTGTGTGAATGGGAATATTGAAACCAAGGTACGTTACAATGTCAGTATAAATGATGGACTACGCAATTATCTGACTAATGCTAGCCATAAAGATGCCTACTTCAGCCCTGTAATGCATTTCACTGGATATACTCAGAATACATTGGTAGAGAATAATTTGTTTTACCTGTTTCCAAAACCGGAGCCACAGATAGACCGTACGCTTTTCCATTTCACTAAGCATGATTCATCTTATGGGAAAGGAGATGTCTTTAAGAATAATTATATTTATGCTCCAGAGGTGATTGTAGCTGTAAAAGAGGAAAAGGCAGTGGGTAACCAATATTTCGGAAATGTATATATTGGTAGTTTGAAAACCCCTGCCACTGGTTTTACAAAGCAGGAAGGAACTTTCAATAAATCACTTTGGTATAACACAGAAGATAAGAATTGGGATATTCTTCTTGATTTTTTGAAGGATAAAACTGTACCTGTTAATGGTAAAGAACTGAAAGTACTTGATATAATCGGAGCTAATTGAAATAGAATCTTAAATCATTAAAATACTTTAGATATGAGTTTATTCAAATTATGCGTAGCAAATCTAGTGACATTATTCTGGGTAGTAGTTCCTGCTGTCATGGGTGCCAATATTATACCTCAGCCTTCTTATGTACAAGAGAAGCAAGGTACATTCGATTTAGCTCATAACAACAATATTCTATATGCCGGTAAACATCCGGAAGTAAATCAGATAATTGATAACTTTATGGAGCAAGTGTTGGGAGACTATGGTTTGAGGTTGCAAGCAAACAAGTCTAAAAAGGCCGGCATATTACTGCAAGATAAAAAATCCTTGAATGAAGAAGCATATGAACTTTCTGTTGTTGCAAATAAAGTGGTAATTAAGGCATCTGCACCTGCCGGTTTTTTTTATGCTCTCCGCACTGTTAATCAGTTGATTCTGGCAGATAAAAATCATACTTTACTTCCTTGCATCCTTGTGAAAGATGCACCTCGTTTTTCTTACCGGGGATTCTTGATCGATGCGGGGCGCTATTATTTACCTTTGAAAGATGTGAAAAAAGCTATTGACCTAGCAGCTAATTATAAGTTGAATCGTTTTCACTGGCATCTGACCGATGATCAGGGATGGCGGTTGGAGATAAAAAAATATCCGCGTCTTACCGAAAAAGGCTCTGTACGTTCTAATTCGGCTATTGGCACCTGGGATCAATATTATCCTCGTCATTATGATGGAAAAGAACATTCAGGATACTATACGCAAGATGAAATTCGTGATATTGTGAGATATGCAGCTGACAGGCAAATTACAATTGTTCCTGAGATTGAAATGCCGGGGCACGCCCTGGCGGCTTTGAGCGTTTATCCGGAATATGCATGTAGTTTTCATTCTTCACTTGATTTGATGGCAGGAGCTGGCATTTCTGATCAGGTGTATTGTCCCAAACCTCAGACATTCCGGTTTATAAAGGATATTCTTACAGAAATTGCAAGCTTGTTTCCCGGAGAATATATTCATATTGGCGGTGATGAATGCCCTAAAACATCCTGGAAGCAATGTGAGGATTGCCAGGCTTTGATAAGGAAAGAAAATCTGAAAGACGAGTTTGAACTTCATGCTTATTTTATTCAGCAGGTTGAGAAGATTGCGGAAGGTCTTGGACGAAAGCTGATTGGTTGGGATGAGGTTCTGGAAGGAGGACTTCCTCTGAAAGCTACGGTAATGTCGTGGAGAGGGGAAGCGGGAGGCATAAAGGCTGCTCAATTGGGTAATAATGTGATTATGACTCCTAATACTTATTGTTATCTGGATTATTATCAGGAGAATCCGGAATTTGCTCCTTTAGCTATCGGGGGATTTATATCATTGGAACAGGTATATGATTACGAACCTATTCCAGAGGCACTTACTGCGGAAGAAGCTAAACATATTATAGGGATTCAGGGAAATATATGGGGAGAATATGTTGCTACTATTGAGAAATTTGAATATATGGCATTTCCCCGCCTGCTTGCCATTGCAGAAGTGGCTTGGAGCCAGCCTGGAAATAAAAACCGGGAACTTTTTATTTCTCATCTGAAGAAAGAGTTTTCTTTTTTCCAGAAAAGGAATGTCAATACATGCCGTGAATATTTCAGACCTCGTATTCAGGGAGGTTGGGATAGTGAAAAAGGAATGTATGCGGTTACACTTGAGACTATATGTCCTGATGCTGATATTCGCTACACATTGGATGGTTCGGAACCTACGGTGGAATCGGATATCTATGAAGGCCCGGTTTATTTGACAGAGAATACTTGTGTGAAAGCTGTGGTGACAGATAAAGATAATCAAATATTAGAAGCTCCGACGGTGAAGAACTTTCTGGTGAATAAAGCAACGGGATGTACTTATACACTTTCCACCGATGCCTGGAGTTTGGATTGGTATCCGGTGAAGCCTACTCTGTTTACGGATGGTGTGCAAGGTTTTACTCCCTCAAATTACGAATGGGCAGCTATCGCTTCCGGTGTAGAAATTGTGATTGATCTGAAGAAGAATACAACAGTATCCGGAGTTCGCTTCGGCACTATGGTTGCTCCTATAAACAGTACGCTTCCGGCTAAGTCTATGATATGTTATCTTTCAAAAGATGGCAAGGAATTCCGGCAGATAGGAGAAAGTACCTTCTCATATCCTGTATACAAAGGAGAGAAAGAGATCTATCATAATTATGTGAAGACGGAAAAGAAAGACGGACGATACTTGAAGCTTGTGATAAACGGGCAAACTGAATTACCTGAAGATTACCCTTATTCGAATGCTTTGCCTTCGATTGCATTAGATGAAATAGAAGTTTTCTAATAAGAAGTGTGGTTATGAATAAATTGTTATTTTTTTCTATATTGCTATTGACCTGTGTAACGGGTTGGGCTAACGGCATACGAAATTTTTATGTGGATTCTTTTAGCGATAGTCAAGTTGCTGATGGTAGTATGGAATCCCCGTTTAAAAGTTTGGATGCTTTGAAAGGTGTTAAATTTCTGCCGGGTGATTGTATTCATCTGGCAGGGAATCAGATATTAACCGGAACTATTCATGTTAAGGGAGTAAAGGCAACATCTGAGAATCCGCTTACTATCACTTCATACGGGACGGGAGTTTCACATATTTATTCTGTCCATAGTTCTGCCATTGTAATAGATGCCTGTGAGAATATTCATGTAAAGAATGTAGTGGTGAAAGGTTCGGGGCGTAAAAAGGGCAATACGGGGACAGGTATAGAAGTGGTTAATTCGAGGTTGATAGAGGTTGATAGAGTGGAAGCTTCCGGATATCAAATGAATGGCATTGGGGTAACTGGCGGAGGAGATGTACGTATAACTCATTCGTACGTACATGATAATGGTTATAACGGTATTGAAGTGACTGGTAAATGGGGAACAAAATCTGTGCATAATATTTATATAGGCCATTGTGTAGCCGAAAATAATGCCGGAAATCCTGCTATTTTGGACAATCATAGCGGAAGCGGGATATTGGTAGGCCATGCAACCAATGTAACAATAGAGTATTGTGAGGCTATGGGGAATGGTTGGGATATGCCGAGGTCCGGAAATGGACCGGTTGGAATTTGGGGATATGAATCAGATCGTTTAACTATTCAATATTGTTTCTCGCATGACAACAAGACTTCTCCGGAAGGATTAGACGGAGGCGGATTTGATTTTGACGGAGGAATAACGAATTCGTTAATGCAGTATAATCTTGCTATGAATAATGAGGGGGCTGGCTATGGCTTGTTTCAGTTTGGCGGCGCAACAGAATGGAATAATAATATCGTACGTTATAATGTGAGTATTAATGACGGGATTAAGAATTCTCATGCGGGTATTTATGTTTGGTGTGATCCGTATAATAAAGATGTTCCTTTATGTGAAACTAAGGTACATGATAATTTAATTATCAGTAATCAGGGGTATTCTATCTCTTTTAATACCGGATTTTCTTCGGGATTGGAATTTGCGAATAATACGTTTATTCTGACTAATGGAGGAATAGAACATTTGCATGGGGATGAAACGAAAGGAATGGCGATTTATAAAGGTAATCGATTTTGGTCTGAAACTGCCGGACAAAAAGGAGAACGACAGCCTCGGGTACCTCAGGATGCAACAGCAAACTATGAGGCAGTTGGATATAATCTTCCCGTAAGTGTAGATATATTTCGGCTGAAAGAAATTATAACTGATATGATACCCTTAACAAAATGAGGGCTATGAATAAAAAAAGTCTTTTCTGGTGGACATTGCTTGGTTGTATAAGTGGTTATTACTGCCAGGTAAATGCACAGTCTGCATATCATATAAATCTGGATATACCGGATAAAATAATAGAAACCGGTCATCTGGATTTGGGTGGAGTGGCCCCTGATGGAGGTTCTATATCTGTAAATAGTTATTATATGGAATTAAATAAGTCTCCTTTCATTCCTATTATGGGAGAGATACATTATGCCCGTATTCCAAATGAACAGTGGGAAGAACAGATATTGAAAGTTAAGTCGGGAGGAGTGAATGTTATTTGCACTTATGTTTTTTGGAATATTCACGAGGAAACAGAAGGTGTTTTTGATTGGAACGGTGATAAGGATCTCCGGAAATTTATCTCTCTTTGTCAGAAACATAATATGAAAACGCTTGTTCGTATAGGGCCTTTCTGTCACGGAGAAATCAGAAATGGGGGCATACCGGATTGGCTTTATGGGCGCCCGTTCCTGATTCGCACCAATGATCGGGAATATTTGAAATATGTAGATCGGCTTTATGCTGCCATTGCTTCTCAACTGAAGGGATTTTTCTATAAAGATGGTGGTTGCATCATTGGTATTCAATTGGAAAATGAGTTGCAACACTCTGCTGCTCCCTGGGCTATTCGCTACCCTGATCAGCCTATTGACTATACTGTTGCTGATTATGATGTGCAAAATACCAAATTTGGTGTATCGGTACAAGAACAGGATATCCAGAGTCCTGAAGCCGGTAATCAGCACATGAAAACGTTGAAAGAGATAGCACTGTCTTATGGGATGGAAGTTCCGTTGTATACAGCTACGGGGTGGGGAAATGCTGCGATCATTCCCCAAGAAGTTATTCCTGTAACGGCGGCTTATACTTATCCGACATGGGCGGATATAGGTATGTCTCCATTCTATTTATTCAGAGATATTCACGCTACTCCCGATTACTCTCCGGTACGATATGAAGGATGCCGCTATCCTTCTTTCTGTGCGGAAATGGGAGTCGGTATTCAGATGACTTATGGCAGAAGGCCGCGCATTCCGGCCGAAGCAGGTGAAGGACTGATGGTACGTTCGTTAGGAAGTGGCGCCAATGGCATAGGCTATTATATGTATCATGGCGGAATTACTCCTCAGGGAAAGAAGGGTTTCTTTAGTGATGAACCTTCAGGGGTGCCAAAGATGTCTTACGATTTTCAGGCTCCTATCGGAGAATTCGGACATACGCGCGCTTCTTATCATTCATTGCGCATTATTCATCATTTTGTGAATGATTTCGGTCATTTGCTGGCACCTATGAGAGTAGTGTTACCGGAAAACAGTGATACGATCACTCCTTCAAATACTCATACCCTTAGATATGCAGTGCGTAAAAAAGAAAATGCTGGATTTGTTTTTATTACGAATTTCCAGGATCATTGTAAACGTGAAGATCTGAGAGATGTCAGTCTTACTTTGAAATTGGCCGGTGAAACGGTTCGTTTTCCACAGGAGGGAACCGTAACGGTAGCCAAGAATGCCAATATAATTCTTCCTTTTAATATGGATTTAGATGGTATCTTATTGAAGTCGGCTACCCTGCAACCGTTGGCAAGAATTACTTCCGAAGGAAAGAAACATTATTTCTTTTTTGCACCCGAAGGAATGAAGCCGGAGTATATATTCGCAGAGAATACGGTGAAAGGAGGGACTAAAAAGTTGATTCCAGTACCTGGATTTAACAGCACGGTAAGACTAAAATCTATAACAGGGGAAGAGATTCTTATTACAACTTTAACTCGGAAACAAGCCTTAGCAGCCTGTAAAGTGACGGTGGAAAAGGAGGAGAAATTACTGATAACTTCCGCAGATGTGCTGCAGGAAGATGCTAAAGTACGGATTCAATCTACGGATACCATATTGAAGGTTGTTGCTTTTCCTGCGGTTCGTTTTATAACTGAAACTTCTGCGAAGATCAGTAAAAAGAAGTATTGCAGTGAGATATCATTTATCAAGAAAGGAGTACACATTTTCCCCGAGGTTCACATGGCGAGTGAGAGGCGTTTTCTGGTTCATTTGCCGGAAGGTGCTTTCAGAGATGTGAGTGATCTTATTCTTTCTATTGATTATATCGGAGATACAGGTGCTGCATTTATTAATGGAGAGATGGTGGCGGATAATTTCTATCATGGCAACCCGTGGCGGATAGGATTGAAGCGATATGCCGAAGCTGTTCAGGGCGATGGCATCTATTTCTACTTGCAACAATTGTTTGCTAATGCTACTTACCTGCAAGATTTACCTGAAAGGCTCAGGTTGGATTTCTCAAAAGGAGGGCTATGTCGGCTGAATAAGATACAGGTTATTCCTGAATATTATGCAACTTTTACTATTGGAAGTTAAAAAAGAATAGAAAATGAAACAAATAGATTTTTACCTGAAGTTTGTAATTCTAATATTGGGCATCAGCACTTCTTCTATTGTCTGCTTAGCTCAAGAGGTATTTCCCGTGACATACAAGGAATATAATGAAATAATTCTGACTCATGTGCTAACTCCTGTAGGACCTGTCCCGACTGCTATGGATGCTGATGGTGTTTATCCGTATGTTAGTTATAGTGAGACTTCCAATCGGCCGGTTCCTAAAACTTATCGAATGATTTCACTTGAAAATGAACTTATTAAAGTTGTAATTTGTCCGGACTTATGTGGTAAGGTGATGTCGATGATACATAAAGGGAGTGGTAAAGAAGTCTTGTATAATCCACATCTTGTACGCCACACACGTATTTTGCCACGTTTCTATTTTGTAGCGGGCGGTATAGAGGTCAGCTTCCCTATTTCACATACCCCTACTCAGAATGAGTCAGTTTGTTATAAGATAGATCGGACTACTGACCGGATTTATGTTACTTGTGGTGAGCGGGAGATGCATTACGGTATGCAATTTTCTGTTGAATATTCTTTGGGGACAGGAGAACACTTTCTGACACAACGTGTCAGAATGCATAATCCGGGTACGAATGCCTATCCCTGGATGTCGTGGACAAATGCTGCTATTCCTTGCATGCCTGATACTGAATATAATTTTCCGCAAGGAGAAGTATTGGTACATGCTTCTGCATTAGATACAATAAACTGGAAAAAACAGGGACCTAAAAAAGAAAAAGATATATCAGAAATGACCGGGTATTTCTGGAAGACGAAAGATGTAAACGCTTTTGGCGCTTATACTCCTTCATTGGGGTATGGCCTTTATCATATTGCGGACGAACAAAGTGCACCGGGAATAAAGTTATGGAGTTATGGAGTGAAGGAAGATAAAGAATGGTCATTGCTCAGTACAAATAATAGACAGACTTATGCAGAACTACAAGGGGGACCTATCAGCGACCAGTCTATAAAACTGGAATTGCAGCCGGGTGAATACAGGGAGCATACCGAGTTTTGGATACCTGCTGATAAACGAATGGATATTTGTAAACTTTCTGTGCCGGAAGTTGCATTGCGTCCGATAACGGAAGTGCCGTTATTCGGCTGGGCAAGAGAGAATGAGATCGCTCCCTGGATTGCATTGCTCAATGCTTTTGAGTATGGAACGGATATTCCTCAAATAGATCCGACAACCACTTTTTGGGCACCTTCCGGAATGGAAAATCTAGATGATGCTTTTCAGTGGGCTATTATAAAATGCAATAAAGATCAGCAAGACTATTGGAAGTATTATTACGGTGCATGGTTGGCCGGACGCGAAAGAAGTAAAGAAGCTATTGTTTGGTTAAGTAGTGTGAATTTGGGATTAGCGCAGGCTTTATTGGCAAGATTGTATGAGATAAATAAAGAATATACCAAAGCGGAAGCTACTTATGATGCCATAAGCGAAGAATGGGTGGCACTGCATCCGCAGGTGGTTGTAGCTCGTGATAAATTGTTGCGTCAGTTGGGGAGTAGGACTCTTGCTAAACGCGAGGAATGGCTGAGTAAAGTTGATGCTTCTGCAGATGAATGGATTGCCGAAAGGCGGGTACAACTACTTATTGATAAAAAACAATATAAAGCTGCTAAAGACTTATTGTTGTCTATTAAATTTCAGAAAGTACATCAAACTTATAATCGTACGGATATGTGGCGTCAAATATGCAAAGCTTTAGGAGAATCTTCATATATAATTCCGGATAATTTAGGTGAAGACCGTTTGGCGCGCTTTGGAGCATATCGGGAATTTGAATAATCAATTCTATTAATTAAGCTATAAAACCATGAAAAAGAATCTGCTGATAACGGCAACTTTAGTTCTGTTTTTATCTACCTCTTGTGGCCATAGAGTGAGTGATGCAATAACTATTACAGTATATACGGATAGTATTGTCAGTGATGTGTCAAAGCATCCGGTAGGAATTAATCTGAATTTTATAATGGATGGCGGGCGTTTTCCTGAGGCAAAGAAGAACGTAACAGAAGTAGTAAAAGAACTAGGAACAAAATATCTGCGATATCCGGGTGGTGAGAAATCGGATTTATATCTTTTCAGCATACCGCCTTATGAAGAATCGCATACTTCATTGGCGAGAACAATTGGGTTGGATGATTATCCCGGAGTTTTTAAAGATGGAGAGTTTGTTTATGACCCTTTGGATTTCGATGAATTCATGAAAGTTTGCCGGGATGTTGGAGCTGAACCTGTATTGGTAATTGCTGCTGATAATTATTTGCGTAAACCTGGAAAGGGAGAAAGAGTCTCTAGCCGTGAAGCTTTAATTAAACATGCTGCTGAATGGGTGAAGTATGCTAATATTAAGAAAAAGTACAATGTACGATATTGGATGATAGGAAATGAAAGTTGGAACAAGAATAATGAAAACTCTACGGTTGAGATTTATGCTCAGGATATCATAGATTTTTCGAAAGCCATGAAGGCAGTGGATCCTTCTATCTTGGTTATTCCTAATGGTGATAGTGACGAGTTCTTCAAAACAGTTATAAACAAAGCTGGAAACTATATTGACCGTCTGTGTGTAAGCAATTATGGCGTTTTTGATTTCAATGCCGGATATGAGAGTTATAGAGATACTACTCGTTGCTTGATATGGCCGGCACAAACAGCACTTAATGCTATGAATAAGTATGCTACACAAGAACAGCTTGATAAATGGAAATTGATAGTTGCTGAGTATGGTACAATTGATTGGGCTGGGCTTTGGCATGGAACTAACGATATGGGACATGCTATTGTGAATTTTGATATGACCGGTCAATTATTGTTGGAGCCACAGATAGAGTTTTCATGTTTTTGGAATACTCGTTGGCTGAATAATGAAGAATATCCTCAGACTGATCACGATGCCGTTGATTCGAATGGAAATATCAATCCTACTGGATATTCATTGTTGATTTGGAATAAATTTATGGGTGACAAAATGATAAAATCCGAATCAATGGGGGCTATAATATCTTATGCTAGTTATTCTCCGCATGAGAATCGGTTATTTGTATATTTCATTAATAAGGGAGAAAGAGAAGAAAATGTAAATCTTATTATTCCTAATAAGGCTGCTGCCAAGATTGTCCAGTGCTGGGAGTATTTCGGTAAAGACGATAAGGATGTAGCTCCTATATGGCAACAGAAAAGAGTAGAAGGATTAGAGTTTGATTTGAAAAAGTATTCGATTACTGTTGCTGAATATCTGTTGTAGAAAGTCCGTATTTCATTTTTTAATTTGCTAATTGCGGAGTATTTGGTGGCAAGAGGTAAGGTGTATAAGTTTTGATAATGTGAAAAATAACAATTCGCTTACATTTGTGGATACTAAACCTCATTATGCTTTATTGGCTGGACACTTCCTACTGTAGCTTCTCATTGTGGGTTGATAGGTTTCTCTTCACAGAAACTAGATTGGCGTATGAATCCTTTCTATGGTGAAAGCAAGCATCCTTTCACCATAGGTTTGTGGAAAGGTATAGATGGTGCTTCCATTATGTTAGCCCATGGATATTATTATGGTCACCGCTGGAATAATGAGGACCTTTCCAACAATAAGACACTATTAGACTATTCCAAACGTACTCCATTAAATACAGTTTACCGCTATTACGGAACAGGTGATATGGGTGGTTCTCCCACTATTGCTTCTGTGGAAAAGGGTATTAAGGGAGAAGGACCGTTAGAAATTATCAGTGCTACGAGTGACCAACTGTTCAAATCATATCAGCCATATGATATCCACCCTGAACTTCCGGTATTCGATGGTGAACTGTTGATGGATGTTCATGGTACAGGTTGTTATACTTCACAGGCTGCCATGAAACTTTATAACCGTCAAAATGAACTTTTAGGAGATGCTGCAGAGCGAGCTTCTGTGGCTGCTGCCTTGCTTGGAACTGCGGAATATCCAGGAAAGAGCCTGACGGAATCTTGGCAACGCTTTATTTTCCATCAGTTTCATGATGACTTAACAGGCACTAGCATTCCTCGTGCTTATGAATTTTCTTGGAATGATGAGTTACTTTCATTGAAACAATTTTCCGGTATTCTCACTCATGCTGTGAAAAGCGTGGCACACAATCTTGACACTCAAGTTAAGGGGGTTCCTATAGTGTTCTATAATGCTTCTGGTTTTGAGACTACCGATATCGTGAGTATAGAGATAGAGGCTCCCCATTTCCCAAAAGAGGTGACTGTGTACGATGAACAAGGTAAAAAGGTGAATTCACAGCTTGTTTCATATACTGATGGAAACGTACAGCTATTGGTGGAAGCCACTGTTCCCGCTGTGGGGTATGTGGTTTATGATGTGCGTCTTGCAGGAAGTGAAAAAGAAATGGCTATTACTGAAGCCACGAACATTGAAAATTCATTTTATAAATTGATGCTAGACGAAAATGGTGATATAGTTTCGCTGTTCGACAAGAAAAATAACAAAGAATTAGTGAAAGCTGGCAAAGCTATTCGTTTGGCTCTCTTTACAGAAAATGAATCGCTTTCTTGGCCCGCATGGGAGGTACTAAAGAAGACTATAGACAGAACTCCAATTTCTATTACTAGCAATGTGAAGATGACTTTGTGCGAGAATGGTGAATTACGTAAGACTCTCTGTGTGGAGAAGTCTCATGGTGGTTCTTTTTTTCGTCAATATATTCATTTATATGAAGGTGCGCTGGCACATCGAATAGATTTCATTAATGAAATAGACTGGCAGTCTGCCAATTCTTTATTGAAAGCAGAGTTCCCTTTCAATTTGGATAACGAGAAAGCGACTTATGATTTGGGGGTGGGTAGTGTGCAGAGAGGCAATAATACTCCGACTGCCTACGAAGTATATGCTCAATATTGGGCGGACTTGACAGATAGCAATGGTTCTTATGGAGTTTCTGTAATGAATGACAGTAAGTATGGCTGGGATAAACCTGATAATAACACTTTGCGTCTTACTTTGCTACATACACCGAAAACAAAAGAACACTATGCTTATCAAAATTGTCAGGATTTTGGCTATCATACTTTTACTTACAGTTTGATCGGTCATGCAGGCGCTTTGGATGTAGTACAGATTCGTGAGGAAGCGGAGTCGCTAAATCAGCGTATCAAAGCATTTGCTACTGAAAAGCATAGTGGTGAATTAGGGAGAAAATATTCTTTAGCTTTCTCAGATAATCGGAATGTTCTTATCAAGGCGTTAAAGAAAGCTGAAAGTTCGGATGAATATGTAGTACGTGTATATGAGACGGGAGGCAAGCTGGCGCAAGAAGCTTCAATTGTTTTTGCTGATAATATCGTGGCGGCTGTAGAAGCAGACGGTACAGAAAAAACTATTAATAAGGCGGATTTTAGTGGGAACTGTTTAAAAGTGTTTATCAATCCCAATAGTATCAAAACCTACAAGGTACGTTTTGCTTCCGAGCGAAAAGCGCAAATGGTTACTAAACCGTTACTTCTTACTTATGATAAGAAGTGTTTTAGTTGGAATGAGTTTAAAACTGCAGCAGACTTTGAGTCTGGCTATTCTTACGCTGCCGAACTGATTCCGGCTGAGATAGATGTGCATGGAATACCTTTTAAGCTGGAAACTCATGAAGAATTTAATGGTATGGTCTGCAAGGGTAATATTTTGAAATTGCCTACAGATCATGATTACAATCGCCTTTATATTCTTGCGGCGGCTGCCGAGAAAGATGTGCAGGGAGTATTTCGTGTCGGTAAGTCCGAACAGGAAGTCGTTGTACCTTCTTATACCGGCTTTATCGGGCAATGGGGGCACACAGGACATACGGAAGGCTATCTGAAAGACTCTGAAGTGGCTTATGTGGGTACCCATCGTCATTCAAGCGGGGGCGACCACCCTTATGAATTTACCTATATGTTCAAATTAGCCATTGACTTGCCTGCTAAGGTTACAGAGGTAGTACTGCCCGATAATAAGGATATTGTCATCTTTGCTGCTACTTTGGTTAATGATGATACTTTTCCCATTTATCCTGCTACTGAGTTATTTCGTACAGCAAACAAGAATAAAACTCGTCCAATGAGAATTTTTGCTCGAAAGGTAGATTGACATGAATAGGACGTTGTAATATCCGATGTAATTATCAAGTTTCTCATCTACTAATGAGCCTCTTATATGTAGCATGATGCGAAAAATGTTTAATTAATATAATATTACCCTAACTTTTTCGCCTATTGCTTTGTAATGTCATACTTTTTATTTTTATTTGCTTACAATAACCTATTTGTTTTCACTTAATTAAAACACACAAAAGTAACATGACAAAGAAAAACATCTTGCTGTGCAGTGTGATGACACTCTTTTTATGGACAGCATGCTCAGAAGCAGAGAAGTATCAGTATCCGTTTCAAAACCCTAAACTAAAAGTAGAAGAACGAGTTGACAATTTGATGTCATTGCTTACTCTTCAAGAGAAAGTCAGTATGATGATTAATCGTTCATTGGCTATCGAGCGGTTAGGCATCCCTGCTTATAACTGGTGGGGAGAAGCTTGCCATGGTCTGATAGCGGGTGGGGTTACAGTATTTCCTCAATCCATTGCATTAGCCGCAACTTTTGACGATTCTTCACAACTGACTACCTATACAATGGTGTCTGACGAAGCACGTGCACGTTATAACACCTTACCACTTGATGGAGATATAGGGCCATACGTTTCAGCGATTCCTAATCTTACTTTTTGGGCTCCCAATATCAATATATTTCGAGATCCTCGTTGGGGACGCGGGCAAGAAACTTATGGAGAGGACCCTTTTCTGATGTCAAGAATGGGCTTAAACGTCGTGCTGGGAATGCAAGGCGATGATGAACATTATTATAAGACACATGCTTGCGTTTACTTCAAATGCACTTGTGTTTCAA
>ENA-OPCW01000508-OPCW01000508.1-human-gut-metagenome-genome-assembly--contig:-NODE-508-length-21428-cov-4.651523_pt1 | contig 21428 bp, 17 predicted proteins | sample MGYA00241258_ERZ501496 | MGnify/ENA primary metagenome ERZ501496 (study PRJEB25962, sample SAMEA2042660) | human gut metagenome | biome: human gut; feature: human-associated habitat; material: faeces...
GGGTTCTACTCCGCCCTTAAGATAGACAGTATTGTTTTTTAGTATCAATCGTTATTTAACGATAGCTTTTACAGCTTCTTCACCTTCAACAGCTACGACTACGATACCCTGCGGAGCAGCGATTGTAGCGTTGTCAGAAGAAACAACCGTGTTAGCCACTACCTGGCCCAAGATGTTGCTGATGACAACTTTCTTGCCGGCAGCACCGGCAATTGTTACGTTGCCTTCGCCAGCGATAACCTTAATTGCTGCTACTTCCACGTCCTCGTTAGCTGTTGCATCGCCTTTGCCCAATGTAACAACCAGAGCTTTTTCCACCTGATTTGTAAAGCCTAACTTACCATTCAGGTTGTACAGATAATAGTTCGGAGCAGAAATCGGTCTGATTACATAGCTGCTTTCAGAAGCCTTCATAATGTAGAACTTGAAGTTATCAACACCACCCAGGCATACATCTTCTTCTTCCTCTTCTGCAACCAAAACAGACTCACCGTTTACAGTCGTAGAGATTGTGTCGATACCAGCCAATGTTGCCGGACGGAAAATTGCTTTCAAATCGCCATCACGTCCATCTACTTCTGTATAAGAACCTTCCAAAGCATAGTTTACATTATATACATAATCAGCCTTGTTAGCATCCCAATGAAGCATAGAATCCGTTGCGAAATACAAGAAGTCTCTTGCTTCTTCTTCACCATTACCTTTAGAGATATAGAAAGAATGGAAATCCTTGTCGATATCAGCTGTATCCAACCAGAATGTCATACCTTCGCCGATAATACCTTCCAAGATACCGTTCTTGTTCTGTTTCACAGCAACAGCACCTTCTTCGCTATTGAATGTAGCGTGACGTGCTACAGCTTCCAATGATTCAGAAAGAGCGTTAAAGTCAACCGTTACAGCTGAATAAGGAGCATTCAGTTCATCCAAAGTTGCAGAAGCAGCGTCAAAAACAGCAGTTGTTGTATTTACAGACCATTTGTTAGCATCATACTTAATCAGACCACTGTAATTTACTTCATCATTTCCAGCTGTAATATCAGTTTTGCCCAACTCAATCATAGCATACGTTCCATCTACATTTTTCTTGAAGAATACACGTTTGGCATCGTCTTTAGCAGTTGCAGCTTTATAATCACTAGTAACACCACCAAAATACTGCTTAGAATTATCGTTCTTCAAATTGTACAGCAAATAAGAAGTCGCAACGTTTACAACAGAGTCTTTCTGTTTTACATCTGTTCCGTCCAGATAAGCATATTTCATCTTATTTTTTACGCTTTCAGCCTTTTCAAACATCCACTGAACGCTATAAGCCGGATTGTTGATAGGAACAAAGTAAGGACTAGTACCTTCTTTGTAAGCCATGTACAGCTTTTCAACCGTTACCGAACCAGTACCGTTGAATACCAATTCAGTCTGCTGGCTCAACTGTGCATCTGTCAATGCCAAGAAACCTTCGCTTTCAGTTGTCGGAGTCAGTTTGACAATCTGATATTTCCAGTTACTAATATCGGTCAAGTCCACAGAACCTGCAACAATACCTGTAACAGCAGTACCTGTGCTCAATGCAGCAGTACTGATTGCATATTCGCCAGCCTTGTCAGTCTTATACATGCTGACAGTGAAAGTCACGTTTGTTTCACGGTTTTTGAATTCGAAGTTACGTCCACTAACAGCAGAAACAACCCACTGAGCCAACGGAGCATTTACATCTACATCTTCCGGAGCTGCTACGGCTGCGCCGAATGCAGCAGCACCATAAGTCGGGATCAAATATTTGCCATACAAAGAAGCAGCAGCAGTAGTGTTAGCCGGCTTAGTTCCCAAGAAAGAGATGTTGTAGATAGCAGCATCGTCTGCTTTCAATACGTCAGCAGCAGCAGCCCAAGTGTTGCTTGTTGTCATAGCCAAAGACAGTTTGTCGGCGTTACCGAAACCAACAGTCGTGATATAAGTCTTGATACCACCTGTAGTCAAAGAGTAAGCACCTACAAACAAGTTTGAAGCAGCCGTGTTGTCATTACCTTCAACATTAGCAGAAGCCAATGTAATCGTATATTCACCTTCTGCATTCTGAGGATCGTCTTCTGAAACAGCAAAAACACCGTTCACGCTTGCAACTTTACCATCTTTCTTAACGTTGTTATCGGCCAACTTGTTACCTTTTACAGTTGTAAAGTCGTAACCTTCACCATCTGCAGCAACCAAGCCTGTGATACCAAAGTTCTTTTCCGGATTCAATACGATAAATGTGGCAGCTTCAACCTGTGCTTTTGTAAAGCCTGTTACCAACAGTTTCTTACCGGCAGCGTCAGCTTTAACAAAATACATACCAGATGTTGCAGGAGTAGAAATTACACTTGTAGTCAATGCAGCATCTACAGTAGATGCATCTACAGCAATCATCTGATCTGCAAACGGATTGACATCCGGATCAGAAACTGCATTTGGGAATGCAAACTTGAAGCCTTGACCGGAAAGGTTGGCGTTCAAATCATCGACAGTGAGGTCTGTTTTAGCAACCCATGCTGTAGCTGCTGTTCCCGCAGCACTTACATCATATGTCGTAACGGCAGTTGAATTAACTTCAAATTGACCAGCCAAATTCAAAACTTTCAGTTCTGTAAAATCCAATCCTTTACCTTCTACAGTAAAGATGTTTGTAACAGTTGCAACATCTGTCACATTACCACTTAACGCATTACCATTTGCTTTCGTCACATAAAACGGTTTTCCATCAGCTTTCAATGTAAACGTAGAAAAGTCACCAATTGCATTGTAAGCATAATCAGCAATTTCAAACAAAGTAGCATTTTCGATAGCAAGATCACCTGTAGCATTATAAGTGGAAACAGCCGTTCCATTTACTTTGTAAGTTTGATCTACTTTGATGAAACCATTTGTGTTACCTAAGTAGAACTTTGCACCATTCTGCAGATCACCTTTTGCGGCTTCCGCTGTAGGAGCAGCGTTTGCAGAACCAAGCAACGCACCTACCATCAGTAAGCCCGCTGTCAAAAGAGTAGAAATCTTCTTGTTCATAATCTAAACTTTAATATTAATAATACAATAATTGAAATGTTCGTCCTATATATATGTACACGCGTTAATAATGTACACGTGTTAACTTTCGTATTTTGATAGCAAAAACGATCGTTTTTTTCGTCATTTTTTTCGCCTCTTTTTGGAGTTCGTGTTGAAAAGGTGGTTTTTTGTCCTTAAATTGCTATCTGATTGATAAGAAAGGATATAGAGATAAGATTTTTTTTCAGGAAAAGGGTTGTGGTTTTAAAAAGTATATGTATTTTTGTGGTGTAAAAATGACGAAAAGAAACGATCGTTTTTTTTCGTCATTTTTACATCCACCAAATAGCTCATCCACAGAGATTTATCTACAAAAACAGCATTCTAAAAATTCATTAATACCACTTTCGTTCAAAAATCGGTGCTTTTTAGAGAAAACCCCGATGCCTACTGTGTTTCGAAAGGGTGCTTGTCCGTCATTGACCCGATGCTTACCGGTCTGTTTTTTGAAGTTTTTCGGATTTTCAGTGAAAAACCTGCCAAAATCCGCCAAGTCTGCCGGGGCCTTTTTAAATTTCGACGACCTGCTTTCCCCGTTCCGTCTTCCGGTAATAACCATTTCCTTCTGAGATGATTAAGTCATTTTTTTGCAGTTTCCGAAGGAATTTATCGACAGTCGATTCTGAAATTTCACGGACATTCGCTTCCTTGACCACGTCAATGCGTTTGAAAGAATCAAGAAGGGAGACAAACAAGTTGCGCAAATGGTGTGGAAACCGGAAGTGCACTTCCGACGAAGCACTCTGCAACGATGTAGCCACGACATAGGCATGTTGCAGACAAACCTTGCCGAGATGGAAGGCGGTGGCGAAATCATCGTCGCTGATCGTCCAGACACGCTCCGAGCAACCACTCTCGCCCTTGCGCAACGCGGTCAGTTCCATTCCTATGCGAAAAATAGCCAGACGATAGCGCAGGACCGTCGATTCCATGTCTTCGTTACCGAAAGAACGGACATTGTAGTACTCGCGCTCGAAAAAACGATCGAGGCGTTTACGTTGGGCATCACTAAATTTGACCCAGGTCGGAGAGTTGTCGAGAAAAACTCCGATATCGAGCACACGCTGCCCCCAACTTTCAAAATATTCGGATGCTGCCGGGCTATCGTCGGCCGAAGTCAACGGACGATAGGTCCCGCTTCCCGGTATGCGGTACATCAGAATACGGCTGAAGAGACCGTTTTCGGTCGAAGGGATCAGGCGGGGAAGCATGGCAGGAGTACCGCTCAGCAGTAGTGCCAAGTTGGGCCGTTTGACCATAAACGATCCGCTGCTTTTCGTCGAGCTGCCTACAGGTTCATGATGATACGACTTGTTCAGCACATCGTTATATTTGCCAAAATCCTGCGAGAACATGCTCAAGACCGTCTCCATCTCTGTATCGACCATGCAGGATGTGTAAGGATAGTTGGCTTCGAGCAGTTCCACGAGCCGGGCCTGCGTGACGTTACCCGTCAGCGCAAGGTTTCTCTGTTTCACCACCTTCGGCTTTGACGGAGCCGGACCGAGCGGCTGTTTGGAGGTCTGTTTCTGACGTTTATGCATCTTGTAGTTATCGTATGCTTCCTGCAACTCTTCATATTCTTCAACCTGGTGACGAGAATTGTCATAAATATACTGTTGCCAGGGTTCGAGCATCCGTTGCAGGGCAGCGATACGCCCTTTCCCACTTCCAGAACCGCCGGTTATGATCGAATAAAAGGCAGGTGTGTAATCGTGTTCGCCCAACGAACCTTTGACACCAGGAGACACGCTGCTCAGAAGCGTCAGCGAAGAAATCAGCAAAATGTCGCGATCCGTACGACTGTACGCACATTTCAATATGTCCGTGAGAAGAGGTGGTAAGTGATCGTAGATATTCTCGTCAAAGCAAGGAAGAAGGGTGTTATCCAGCTCTATATCATCACATTCGCCGTATTCTGCATCCTTTTGTGCCATTTTGGGAAAGGGGGTGGCAGACTTGGCAGATTTGGCAGACTTCGGGACGGAACTGGTCCCGTCCGGACGGAACGCACAGCTCCCATGCGAGGCACTGTAGCGTCGGTAGATGTCGTTTACTGTTGTCTCGACCTCGGCAGCCGGAAAGTCGGCCGAACCGTAGCGGCGGACACACTCACTGACAGCGTCGTAGAGAGAAAAGCCGGCATTGTTCAAGACAGAGGACAGCTTTACAAGATAGGAATGACGGTTACCGGCAACAAAAGTATTGCTTTGTTCATACTTGTCAATGTAGTTCGAAAGCCGCGTGCCGGAGCACACGCTTCCGGAGGAATGTCCGGAAGCGGCCTGAGGCTCCGGGTCAGCAACGGGGATTTCGATCGCTTCAGATTCTTCCTTATAAAAAGCGTTCGGATCATGGCCGGCGAAACAGCCACGGTTCGGATCTTTTCCACTGATGTCCACCTTCACGCCCGGAAGATCCACTTCGACACGGTGTTTGACGATTTCAAAGGCCAAGTTATGATTTTTCAAATCACTGTCGACCATTATGAAGAGCTTGACGCCGGTCCCGGAAGGGCTGACATGACCGGCTTTCACATACGGGAACTCAGCCGCCCGGCGGAGCAATTCAAGGACGGGTATAGGCGAATCGTCTATATCGATCACTATGCAAGCACTATAGCGCGCCATGTGTTCCAACTTACGACCTCCTTCCATCACGCCGCCGGCGACATAGAGGGGCAGTTTTTTCTTGTAAGCATCAGCTTCATCCTTCTTGCCGGCTTTGATAAGCCCACGCAGATAGGCGATCGGTCTCGCATACTCACCACTCTTCACCTTACCGATGTACTGATTCAAGGTCATCAAACTGGCGCTCCCTGTCTGGAACGCAGAGTCGAAGTAAGTACCTTCGACTTCTTTTTGTATTACCATACTATTGTGTATTAAATGAAAGGCTACAGTTCCCGCAGGAACGCTTCGTGCGGCTCTTTCGGTTGTTTATTCTTTCTAAGGCTCCCCCAAGTGCTCAACCAGGCAGGCGACCTGCTTCGGCGTATAAAGTTTCTGGAATTTCACCCATCCCGCAGCCAAAAGTTTTTCTTTCAGACCACGCGAAGTCCGTATCCATACCCACATCCTTTTATAGGCAGTCTCAGGGGGAGATTCCGGGAAATAAAGGAGCGCGAATTCGGTAACACCCATGGCTCCTTTTGCCGATATAAGCTCTATTTTTTTATCATTCATAATAATTTTGATTTAAACATTCTAATACATTATAAATGTACGACATTTTTTGGTATCATGCAAGAAATCCGACAATTATTTTACAAAAAAAACAAGAAATACCTCCAAAACCTCAGCTAACCGTATATACCTTTCCCGCCAGACCTCAGGACACCGTATCTTTGTAATGTAGTAAATCACTAACCCTTAATCTATTAATCGTATGTCAGTAAAGTACAAACTTGTTTTAAAAAAAGACTTGACCAAAGGTGCGGCAACCGATGCCAAGCGGTATTATGCCTCGGCCAATGTCACTGGTATGATGGATTTCGACACGATCTGCGATGTGGTGGCAGACCGTTCAACAGCCAGCGACGGTGACGTGGCTCTCGTCTTGTTGGGACTGATCCGTTGCATGCAGGAAGCGTTGTTGCGTGGCGAAGTGGTCCAATTGGGTGCATTGGGCAACTTCCGGCTCTCACTCGGAAGCTCTGGAGTGGTAAATGCGGATGATTTTCACGCATCATTGATCAGGAAGCCGCGAATAATCTATTCTCCGGGAGTTAAGCTGCGCGAAATGATCGCCAAAGTGAGTATTGAACGTATTGGACAAGAGACAGATAAGTCCAATGCAGGTGGTGAAGATGACAGACCCGGAGAATTATGAAACCAGCGCAAATCAACTTCGTAAAAGAATGCCTACCGGCAGCTGTGTCGGCAGGAGCCGCCTTCAACCTGAATCCGCTGGTCATTCTGGCACAGGCGGCGTTTGAAAGTGGCTGGGGAACGAGCAATCTGGCAAAGGAGTGCCGAAACTATTTCGGACTGACCGCCTATGGATGCAGCAACGCTTATTGGCATGGCGGGAAAACTACCGTAAAGGCATCCTCCTATCCATTGAATTTCCGACGCTACGACACACGAGAGAATTCCTTCCTCGATTTCGCCCGCTTGATACGGAACAATTATCGCTCCGCTTGGCAGGTAAGCAACGACCCGCAGGCCTATGCAAAGGAGATCGCCTACAGTCCTTACATCAGCGAACTGAACGGCGATAATCGGGAAACGTATCGGCACAGTATCATCCAGATCACACAAACGATACAGGCGGTGATGGCGTTAATCGGAGAATAACGGTTCAACCGTATGCCATACCAAACAACCACCTCGTAGGGAGGGGTCAAAACTATCCTGTTCCCGCGCTTGACACGGGATCGCATTAAAACCGACGCTATAAAAATCTGATTGATAAGGTCTGTCTTTTTGCGACCCCGCATCAAGTGCAATGTATTATAAACTCTAAACGACTATCCATCATGAAAAAGATCAGAAAGGTTCTTGAATTTATCTTGGCTTTGTTGAATTTTTTGTTCCACTTTAAACCTGTACCGGATGAAACACCTCCCATCAGCCCTGAAAGTTTTCCTCTCCCTGATTATCAGGATCTTGAAAAGAGGAATGAACCTCTATTTGAGTCCAGTTTGATGATGCGGGCATGGGGAAGCCTTTTGACGGTCTCCACCATGGCGCCATAAGGCACCTCGGAATCAGCTGTCCCGTGTAGTAATACTACCGGACATCGCACCTCAGATAACTCAAATCCCCAAGGTGCTTCCTGTAGTTTAGCTTCCTGACCGATATTCCGGAGATCGCCGCCCATAGAGTCCCGGAAGTCTCGCCCTTGCAAGGCCGCCTCGGGAAAGAGGGGAAGATAACTGTCATATAAAGCCTGCCCCACCTCTTGCCGTGACATGCCGCGGAACGCATGATAGAGCGCCGCCTCCTGAGCCGGATATTGCGCCAGAATATTTGGGAAGCAGACCGCAGGTATGCCGCTGTTGATATAGACAGTACCGATTCGATCAGGGTAGAGGGCCGCCAGACTATACGCATAAGGTGCGCCGGCGGAGATGCCCACGATGTCAAAGCTCTGGAGACCCAGGTGATCCCAAAATTCAGTCAGCAGCCGGCCCCAGTCGGCTACGCAGTCCATATCGAAGTAGTCGGAGTCTCCATAACCAGGGCGGGCAAGAGCGATTACCCTCATGGGCAGTCCGCAAAGAGACCCCTCCATTCCCTCTGAACATATGCTTCCCACCAAGCCGTGAAGCAAGAGTACCGGCTTGCCCGTTGATGTCCCATATTCCGCATAGGACAGACTTGCATCATTGGGAAGCTGAAAAGAGCCTAAACGCATATCGTTCCTCCATTTCCCTGATTGTAAATTAGCGCTTCTATGTAGTTTGCTATGGCTAACCGAAGTATAACACGCAAACTGTGGAGCGTCAATCACATACCTTTCCTTTTTATCAGCTACAAATCTCTGCCTATACAAAAAACGCAGTTACCCATAGAGGATAACTGCGTTTTTTCGGAAAAGGCTTCTCAGGTTATGGAGGCAGCTCGAACTTATAGCCGCTGTGGGGGACGGTACGGATCGGGTTGCCCAGTCCCATCTTCCGGCGGAGCTGGCTGATGATATTGACCACGGCCGCGCCGCAGTCCTCCGGGAACTCATGCCATACGGCCTCGTAAATCTGTTTCGGTGAATATACTTCCCCCGGATGTTCCATCAGAAGTTTTAAAATATCGTACTCTGTTCTGGTCAGATTCACAGGTTCTCCGTCCAGGGTGACTTCCTTTAATTTATCATCCAGCTCGATGCCGCCGGCGGACAGTTTTGTCCTCACCTTCTGTCCGCTTCCAAGCAGCATATACCGCCGGATCTGGGATTTCACTCTCGCCTGCAGTTCCACTGGATTGAATGGTTTCGTCACATAATCGTCCGCGCCCACGGTAAGTCCGAGTACCTTATCGGTATCCTCACTTTTGGCCGTCAGTAAGATCACCGGAACATTGGAAATTTCACGGATTTTGCACATCGCTTCTATCCCGTCCATTTCCGGCATCATAATATCCATCAGAACCAGCTGGATATCCTCCCGGTTTATAATTTTTAAGGCTTCCTTTCCGTTATAAGCCGAAAACACCTGGTATCCTTCACTTTTTAAATAAATCTGCAAAGCAGAAACAATATCCTTTTCATCGTCACAAACTAAAACATTATACATAAAAAAACCGCCACCTCGTATTCATGATTAATCATAGATACATTGTAGCGGTTTTTTTCTTAATTTCCAATGGGGCAAACCTTTAAGGTTTGCTTAAAATCAGGAATTATTCTTATTTTGATATCTTTTCTTCTTTCAGCCATGCATCAACGCTCTCATACAGACGCTGCATTCCATCTTCAACAACCAGCTTGGAGGTAGCCACATTCACGCGCAAAAATCCTTCGCCTCCCTTGCCATACTGATTGCCTCCGCTGACATACAGACCGCTGGTTTTGCGGATAAATTTTGCAAACTGCCGGCCACTCTCCGTGATTTTGCGGCAGTCCAGCCACATGAGGTAAGTAGCATCTCCTGCAACCGGATGGATGAGTGGAATTTTCTCCTGCAGAAATTCTGTCACATACTGCTTGTTCTTTTCCACATATTCCCGCAGCTCATCGAGCCATTCTTCCCCGTATTGAAAAGCTGCAATCGTTGCCTGAATTGCAAAAGCGTTCGGTTCTGCTACTTCGTCGGTGTTGAGCTGTCTCCACATTCTGTGATGCAGAATCGAGTTTTCTGCATAGACGGCAGCCGTCTGCAGCCCTGCCAGATTAAATGTCTTCGTCGGCGCAATGCAGGTAACACTGATGTCCCTGCAGGTATCATCCACAGAGGCAAACGGAATGTATTCTGTACCGGGTTTTGTCAGATCACAGTGAATTTCATCCGAGACAACAATGACATCATACTGCTTACATAATGCCCCGATCCGCGCCAGCGTCTCACGATCCCAGATGTTTCCTGCCGGATTCTGCGGATTACACAAAATCATAAGCGTCGTCTGCGGATCTGCCAGCTGCTGTTCAAGTTTTTCCCAGTCTACACGATATTCTTTTCCATCATAAAGCAGTTCATTTTCCACGACATTTCTTCCGTTATTACGAATGGAATTGAAGAAATTATTATAGACAGGTGTCTGAATCAGCACATTTTCTGCCGGAGTCGTCAGTTTTCGGACAGCAGAAGAAAGTGCAGGGATTACTCCCGTTGTAAAGATCAGCTTCTTTGGGTCCATCCGAAAATGATGACGCTTTTCCCACCAATTTACATAGCTGTCCGCCCATTCGTCCGGGATGACAGAATATCCATATACCCCGTGCGCCACGCGCTGTACCAGTGCCTCCTGCACTTCCGGCACCGTCTCAAAATCCATATCCGCCACCCACATCGGGAGCTCTTTGCGATCCACATCCCACTTGAGGGAATTTGTGCCTCTGCGGTTTGGTATTTTATCAAAATTATATTTCATAATCATCAGGTCTCCTTTTTCTGTCTCTCTATAATGCCTTATCATACCACTTCTGCATCATTTCTTCAATCATTGCAGTACCATCAGAAACGGAAAAAGAAGGGAAAAAATACCTCTTTTTCCGGTATTTTTTCCCTTCTTTTGTAAACAATCACCGGGCTGCAGCAGTCTGTTTTCAGCCTTCGGTCTTTGTTGTGTTCTCTTTGGACTTATAATAATCCTCAAACTTCTGATTTGCAGCATCCAGTGTCTTCTGGCAGATGTCCGGAAGGTCTTTGCCCCATGCACCGGTTGCCTGCTTGAATCCCTTCTGCATGGCAGTCTGCATCTTCTTCATCTTTTCCACATCATCTCCGGCAAGGGCACTTGCAAAATCAAATAATCTCTCTGATGTCTGCTTTACTCCGTAATAGCCATCTTCGGAGATATCCTTCTGCGCCTGTGCCTTTGTTGCTGCATCAACCGTGAAATCCCCTTTTGCAAGAAACTTCCATATATCATCGCTGTTTGTTCCGTTTGCAACAGAAGAAGTAGCTGCCTGACCGGTCATCATTTTCTGCACGATGCTGATCAGCTGCTGCTGTCTGGACTGTGTATCCGCTTTCATCTGCTGTACGAGTGCTGCACGATCCTCAGCGCTCATCTTATTAATCGAATAGGTTGCTTTCTTATTGTCCTTGCTGCTGTCTGATTTATCATAGACTACACCGCTCTCATTTTTTTCTTCCGTCTTTGCCGTGGAGTCCTTCTTTGCAGCCGTCTCGTTTTTGGTCACCGCATCGTTTTTATAGGATGCGTATACCTCTGTCTGCGTGTTTAACAAACCTGTTGTGTTTACACCCATACTCTCATCCTCCTTGAATTCTACCGGTCAATTCCATTTGTTTCCGGTTAAACTATGTTGGTATCTACTATAGATATCGGTTCTTTTCACAGAATCTTTATAGTTTGCTTTATTTTTGTTTCACAGTGACACGATAGGTCTTTCCAACGGCAGATTTTGTTCTGGCCTTCACCATCACATAGAGTTTCTGCCCCTTTGCAGCTTTTACGGTAAACTTCTGTCCGGTCTGTGCATAATCTTCCTGTTTGACCAGCTTCTTTTTCTGATTATATACACACACATTCCAGTATCCGCTGTCAGGAAGGCTTACCTGCATGGTCACCTTTCCCTTCTTTGCAGCCTTATATACAAAATAATCTTTATCCTTTACCGCATAATTATTCGCACTACAGGTCTTATTCTTTTTTACAGTTGTAGCTGTGGCAAAAGAATCATTGGATTCCTGTTCCCAGTTATCAGCCTTGTACTGATTGACTGTCACCGTGTATTCGTGTCCGCACGCATAATCATTGATATTCCGTTCTACCTTCAGGTAAATCTCTTTGCCTTTCCGGAAACCGAGCTTTGCAGTGGAAATCTGCAGATCATCCTCTGTTTCCACGGTCTGAAGCAGCTTCTTTTTCTCATCATATACGGAAAGTTTCCAGTACTGATTGTTTCCACCGTCCGCATTTGTAAATTTGAAATTGAAATATCCACTACCCGTAGCAACGTAGCGGTAGTAATCCACATCTTTTTTGCTGTTGATACTTCCATGCAGTGTCTTTCCGGCGGTAAGATCCGTGGCAAGTGCCATGGTATCGTTGGATTCCTTTTCCCAGCCTTCCGTTGCATAGTAATTGGAACGGATCCTGTACTGGTTTCCAACGCCGTAGCAGGTAACTTTCACATACACTTTTGCTCCCACCGGGAGGACATATTTACCGGAGGATACGGTTCTTGTATTGGTATCCTTCTGCAGTTCATTCATATTTTCATCATACAGATACAGATTCCAGAGTGCGGAAGATCCCTCCCCCTGAAAATCATATGTGAAATATCCGTTTTCCGGAATGGTATACTCATACCAGTCCACATCCAAAGCTTTGTAAGAACTTCCATTGATCCAGGTGCCGTTCTGCAGGCTTGTCGCTGCCACCTGCGTATCGTTGTCTTCCTGTTCCCACTGTGCACTCTCCGTTGTTTTCACCTGAAGGGAATACTGATAATCCTGTGTCAGCTGATAATCTAAAATGGTAATATCCGTAGATTTCACACGCTCAACTTTGATATATACGCTTTTGCCCGGTCTGAGGTTATAAATTCTTGATGTATAATTGGATGCCAGAGGTTTTGTTTCCAGTTCCTGATTTCCATTGTCCGCATCATATACGGAAAAATTCCACTTTCCTTTTCCGCTTGTCTGTGCAAGATTTACAGTAAAATATCCGGCTTTTTCCGCAGTATACTTATAAAAGTGAACATTATTGGAAGTAGACAGCGTATCATACACCACCGTATCTGACTTCAGCACCTCTGCTTTGGTATAGCTGCTGTATGTGCCGGTCGGTGTCTGATTGGTGGAAATAGATACATTGTCCGCTTTTACCGCCACCGGTGCCGCTGTAAAAACACAGCAGCATGCCAGCAGCAATGCCAGACCTCTTTTTTTCATGTTATGATTCATACGCATATTCCCTCTTTTACAGAGCTTTGATACGCTCCAGTGCCTTTACGGTGTTTTCATAATTTCCAAATGCAGTCAGTCGGAAATATCCTTCTCCGCTCGGTCCGAAACCGGATCCCGGAGTACCAACAACATTTGCATTCTCCAGCAGATAATCAAAGAACTCCCAGGAAGTCATCTGATCCGGAGTCTTTAACCAGATGTATGGTGCATTTACACCACCAAATACGGTATATCCGGCATCCTTTAATCCTTCCTTAATTGTCTTTGCATTCTTCATATAGTAAGCAACCTGCTCCTTTAACTGTGCTTTTCCTTCCTCAGAATATACAGCCTCACCGGCACGCTGCACAATGTACGGAGCACCGTTGAATTTGGTTCCGTGACGTCTTGCCCACATGTCGTGCAAAGAAACTTCCCCGCACTTTAAATCCTTCGGAACTACGGTATATCCAAGACGAACACCGGTAAATCCTGCATTCTTTGAGAAACTGTGCAGCTCAATGGCGCAGGTTCTTGCACCCTTGCACTCATAAATGGAATGTGCCACATTGTCCTCACTGATATAAGCTTCATAAGCGGCATCATAAATGATTACGGCGCCAACTTTATTGGCATAGTCCACCCATTCCTGCAGCTGATCCTTTGTAAGCGTTGTTCCGGTCGGGTTATTCGGCAGACACAGATAGATCATGTCCGGTGTCTTCTTAGGAAACTCCGGTACGAAATGATTTTCTGCTGTACATGGCATGTAAATGACATCGCTCCATGTGCCGGTCTCCTTGTCGTAAGTACCGGTTCTTCCAGCCATAACGTTGGAATCCACATAAACCGGGTATACCGGATCACAGACCGCGATCTTGTTATCCTGACCGAAAATCTCCTGAATATTTCCGGAGTCACTCTTTGCCCCGTCAGATACAAAGATTTCATCTGCAGCAACCTCGCAGCCTCTTGCTGCATAATCGTTCTCTGCAATTGCCTTGCGCAAAAATTCATATCCCAGATCCGGTGCATAACCGTGGAATGTCTCGGCATGTCCCATCTCATCTACCGCTTTATGCATAGCCTCAATGATTGCAGGAGCCAGTGGCTGTGTAACATCACCGATTCCCAGACGGATAATGTTCTTGTCCGGATTTGCTTCCTGATATGCATTTACTTTTTTTGCAATTGTGCTGAATAAATAGCTGCCCGGCAGCTTCTGATAATTCTCATTTACATGAAACATAATTTCGTTCTCCTTCTCTAATTTTCCATCAGTATCACTTTAACATTTTCTTCTTTTAATGTAAAGACCAGCCAAAAAAGCCAGATAAGATCCTTACCCTTCCTGCAGAAGACTTAAGATCATCTGTGCCACCTCGACCAGACCGGTTCCGTTGTCCATACTTCTTTTCTGAATATATTTATGTGCTTCCTCTTCCGTAAAAGAGTTTCGTGCCATAAGGAGTTCCTTTGCCTTGCGAATGATCTGCTGATCCTCCTGCGAACGGTGTTTCGGCTGCTGCCGCATTCTCCTTCTGCGCCTCTGGATATCTCCCTCCATCATTTCAATTGTCTGCAACAGTTCATGCACTTTCATCGGCATGGAAAGACAGACCAGATTGCTTACCTCTCTCTCCTGAATGGAAGACGGAGAAGCGATCAGAAGCATCTGAAACTCCGGTGGCAGATAATCGTGAATTTCCATATACATCATATCCATAAACCGGCATCCGCAGATCAGTATTCCACACTCCAGATTGTTTACGCTTGCCAGTGCCTGCGCACCGGTAGTACAGACTGCCTGCACGGAATACCCGCTCTGTGTCAATATTTTTTTTATGCCCGCTGCCACTTCCGGTTTCGAAAAGGCAATTACAATGTTACTCACGATCCGATCTCCCGTTAAATCTTATACAGATACTCTTCGATCTCCCAGCCGGTTACCTGTGTACGGTACTGCATCCATTCTGCCTCTTTTGCCTCGATCAGTTTGCTGCTGATATGTTCTCCAAGCACTTCTTTTATAAAAGCATCTTTCTGCAATTCACAGATGGCCGCATGAAGATCGGCCGGAAGCGACTCGATTCCTCTGCTTGCTTTTTCTTCCTCCTTCAGTTCATAGACATTTTCCGGCACTTCTTCCGGTGGCTCAATTTTATTTCTGATACCGTCAATTCCGGCTGCAAGACATACCGCAAGGGCCAGATACGGATTGGCTGCCGGGTCCGGGCTGCGCAGTTCCACACGGGTTTCCTCTCCCCGGGAAGCAGGAATACGGATGAGCGGGCTGCGGTTTGTCGCAGACCATGCAATATAACATGGTGCCTCATATCCAGGTACCAGCCGCTTATAGGAATTTACCAGCGGATTCATGATAAGAGTCACACCTTTCATGTGCTTCATGATACCGCCAATAAAATAATAGGCTTCTTTACTCAGGCCCATTTTTCCATCCGGATCGCGGAAAATATTATGTCCGTCTTTGGACAGGGACATATTGATATGCATTCCGGAACCATTAATCCCGTATTTCGGCTTCGGCATAAAGCTTGCAAACAGACCGTGCCGCTTTGCAATTGTCTTAACCGCCAGTTTGAATGTCATGATATTATCTGCCGTCTGCAGTGCCTCATCATACTTAAAGTCAATCTCATGCTGTGCGGGTGCTACCTCATGGTGGGAAGCTTCGATCTCATACCCCATATCTTCAAGTGTCAGCACCATATCACGTCTGGCATTTTCTCCCAGGTCTACCGGACCGAGATCAAAATATCCGGCTTTTTCGTGGGAAAGTGTTGTCGGCTGGCCATTCTCATCCTGATGAAACAGGAAAAACTCACACTCCGGTCCTACATTAAATGTATATCCAAGTTTTTTTGCTTCCTCAATCTGACGTTTTAAGACATAACGGGAGTCCCCCGTAAACGGTGTTTTGTCTGCACAGTAAATATCACAGATAATACGTGCTACTTTTCCCTGCTGCGGGCGCCATGGGAAAATGGTAAATGTGTCCAGATCCGGATACAGATACATGTCTGACTCCTCAATCCGTACAAATCCCTCAATGGAAGAACCGTCAAACATACACTTGTTATTCAATGCTTTCTCCAGCTGACTGGATGTAATTGCTACATTCTTTAATGTTCCGAAAATATCCGTAAACTGCAGACGGATGAATTCCACATCCTCTTCTTCCACAATTCTGAAAATATCTTCCTTGGTATATCTGCTCATATACTTTTCTCCTTTTCTGCGTTACATTTGCTGATATATGTTAATACCTGTTCATAAGACATCGGACCGCCAAACAGATCCAGCGCACTTCCAATGGTGACGTTCAGCCGGTTTCTCCCAAGCCTTGAAAGTTCTTCCAGATCTTTAAAACTGTGAACGCCTCCGGCATAGGTGATCGGAATTTTTCCCCAGTCTCCCAGAAACTGTGCCAGGGGTTTTTCAATTCCACCGGATTTTCCTTCCACATCCACGGCATGCACCAGAAACTCGCTACACCGGGAACTCAGTTTTTCCAGAAGTTCATTCGTCACACGCTCTGTGGTAAATTTCTGCCACCGGTCGGTTACAATATAATAGCCCGGTTCTTCTGCATCTGCCCGGTATCTGCACGACAGATCAAGTACCAGGTGTTCCTTTCCCACGGCCTGTTCCAGCCGGTTCAGACAATCATAGTCAATCCGTCCGTCCCGGAAAACAAACGAAGTCACAATCACTGCAGATGCGCCAGCTTCCAGAAATTCGGACGCATTGGCATCGGTAATTCCTCCGCCGACCTGCAATCCCCCCGGATAGGCACGCAGAGCCGCCAGCGCCTGATTTTTGGTTTCCTCATAATAAGGGCTGTCTTTTGCATTCAGTAAAATGATATGTCCGCCGCGAATTCCCCGGCTCTGATACATCCGTGCATAAAACGGTGCATCCTGCCCGGAGACAAAATTTTCACTTGCCTGATCTCCGGCATCCCGCAGACTGCTTCCGACAATCTGTTTTACCTTTCCGTTGTGAATATCAATACATGGTCTGAATTCCATCCGATTTTGTCCTCTTTTCAAAAAATGGGCATAGAAAGACCCTGCTGAGGCCCCCTTGCCCTTATTGTTGTATATCTTCACTGTTTATGCTGTTTCTCCGCTATCATAACATAATTTTTACTTGACAGCAATCCATTATTTTGCTATCATCATTAAAATTGTTATTGTACATAATAGGTGTTTTGGACGATAACAGACGTTACACAAAATTACATACAAACTACATATAATAGAAGAAAGCGAGGATTTTAGAAAATGGGAACTATTATCGGCGAAGGAATTACATTTGATGACGTTCTTCTGGTTCCTCAGTATTCTGAGGTTACACCAAACCTGATCGATCTGAAGACACATCTGACAAAGAAGATCGTACTGAACATTCCTATGATGAGTGCAGCCATGGATACCGTTACGGAGTCAAAAATGGCGATTGCAATGGCAAGACAGGGTGGTATCGGAATCATTCATAAAAACATGTCCATTGAAGCACAGGCAGATGAGGTCGATAAGGTAAAGCGTTCGGAAAACGGTGTTATCACAGACCCATTTTTCTTATCTCCAGACAATACATTACAGGATGCTGACAACCTGATGGCAAAGTTCCGTATCTCCGGTGTTCCGATCACAGAGAACGGTCGTCTGGTCGGCATCATCACGAACCGTGACTTAAAGTTCGAAACCGATTTCACAAAGAAAATCAGTGAATCTATGACCTCCGAAGGTCTGATCACCGCTCCGGAAGGAATTACCTTAGAAGAAGCCAAAAAGATTCTTGCAAAAGCCAGAAAAGAAAAACTTCCGATTGTTGACAAGGATTTCAACTTAAAAGGTCTGATCACCATCAAAGATATTGAAAAACAGATCAAGTATCCGCTTTCTGCAAAGGATGATCAGGGACGTCTTCTCTGCGGTGCCGGTGTCGGTATCACCGGAAACATGATGGAGCGTGTCGATGCCCTGGTTGCTGCCCATGTCGATGTCATCGTTGTCGATTCCGCACACGGTCATTCCAAAAACATTCTGGAAGCCGTAAAGAAGATCAAGGCAAAATACCCGGATCTGCAGGTTATCGCCGGAAACATTGCAACCGGTGCTGCTGCACAGGCACTGATTGATGCCGGAGCTGATGCAGTTAAAGTTGGTATCGGACCTGGTTCTATCTGTACCACACGTATCGTTGCCGGTATCGGTGTTCCACAGATCTCCGCAATCATGGACTGCTATGAAGTTGCAAAACAGAGCGGCATCCCTGTCATCGCCGATGGTGGTATCAAATACTCCGGCGATATGACAAAGGCGATCGCAGCCGGTGCAAACGTATGTATGATGGGTTCCATGTTTGCAGGATGTGACGAAGCACCTGGTACATTTGAGCTCTTCCAGGGAAGAAAATACAAAGTATACCGTGGTATGGGTTCCATCGCTGCCATGGAAAACGGAAGCAAAGACCGTTACTTCCAGGAAGGTGCAAAGAAACTTGTTCCGGAAGGCGTAGAAGGTCGTGTTGCTTACAAGGGAACACTTGAAGATACCGTCTTCCAGCTGATCGGTGGTATCCGTTCCGGTATGGGTTACTGCGGATGTCCTACCATTGAGGATCTCAAGGAAAGAGGTAAATTTGTCAAGATTTCCGCTGCTTCCTTACGTGAGAGCCATCCACACGATATTCATATTACAAAAGAAGCTCCAAACTACAGTACCGATGATAATAAATAAATCATAATAAATATAATTTGAGGTGAATTTTATTGGGCCCCAGTGAGACAGGTCAATTAATTGCAATAATTATCCTGCTGTGTCTGTCAGCGTTTTTTTCGTCGTCAGAGACAGCTCTTACAACCGTAAACCAGATTCGTATGCGTACCCTTGCAGACAATGGCGATAAACGCGCTGCACGGGTATTGCATGTAACCGGAAATCCGGGAAAAATGTTATCTGCCATTCTGATCGGAAACAATATTGTAAATCTTTCGGCATCTTCCATTTCAACCTCCCTTGCCATCCATCTTTTTGGAAACACGGGTGCGGGAATTGCCACAGGTATTCTTACGTTTTTAATACTGATCTTTGGTGAAGTAACACCAAAAACCATGGCAACCATCAAAGCCGATTCTATGTCTTTGACAGCGGCTGCTCCGATTGGATTTCTGATGAAAATACTTACTCCTGTTATTTTTATCATCAACAAGCTCTCTCTCGGACTGATGTTTCTGCTGCATGTCAATATCAAAGATGCACAGAAAAAGATGACAGAAGAAGAGCTCCGCACCATTGTTGACGTAAGTCAGGAAAATGGTGTCATCGAACATGAAGAACGGGATATGATTCATAATCTCTTTGATTTCGGTGATGCAGAAGCCAAGGAGATCATGGTTCCGCGAATTGACATGACTTTTGTTCAGGCAGATGCCACCTATCAGGAAGTACTTGATATCTTCCGTCAGGATATGTTTACACGCCTTCCTGTTTATGAAGACTCGACCGACAATGTAATCGGAATCATCAACATGAAAGACTTCCTGTTACAGAATGATACCCCGGAATTTTCCGTACGAAACCTTCTGCGGGAGCCATATTTTACATATGAGCACAAAAATACTGCAGATCTGTTTCTGGAAATGCGTAAATCCTCCATTTCCCTTGCGATTGTGCTGGACGAATACGGAGTAACCGCAGGTTGATGAAACAAAAGCACTGGACGTTGTCACGCTGGTGGGTCTGCCGCTGCTGGTGCACGGCAAGCTGTACAACTGCGCCGCCGTGCTATGCCATGGCCGCATTCTGGGTCTTGTGCCCAAGACCTATCTGCCCAACTACGGCGAGTTCTACGAAAAGCGCCAGTTCACCCCGGGCAGCACCGAGGTGGAGCTGGTGGGGGTGTGTGGTCAGCAGGTGCCCTTTGGCACCTCCCTGCTGTTCCGCTGCCGCCAGATGCCCAGCTTTGTGCTGGGTGTGGAGATCTGCGAGGATCTGTGGAGCGCCCTGCCGCCTTCCACCTTCCACGCGCTGGCCGGTGCGACCGTGATCGCAAATCTTTCCGCCAGCGATGAGACCGTCGGCAAGGCCGAGTACCGCCGGGCGCTGGTGTCCAACCAGTCTGCCCGCCTGCTGTGCGGCTACCTGTATGCTTCTGCCGGGCACGGTGAGAGCACGCAGGACATGGTGTTCGCCGGCCACGACCTGATCGCCGAGAACGGCACTATTCTGGCGGAGAACGCTCCCTTTGACGGCGGCTGTGCCGAGACCGAGATCGACTGCCAGCGCATGGAGGCCGAGCGTGCCCGCAACACCAGCTTTGAGCTGAGCCGCGATGGTTACACCACGGTGGAGTTCGATCTGGAACCGGCAGAGACCACGCTGACCCGCTGGATCGACCCCGCACCCTTTGTGCCCGGCGACCCCAAGCGCCGCGCCGAGCGCTGTGAGCTGATTTTGAAGATGCAGGCCGACGGCCTTGCAAAGCGGCTGGAACACGCCCACGCAAAAACCGCCGTTATCGGCATTTCCGGCGGCTTGGACAGCTGTCTTGCGCTGCTGGTGGCCGTGCGTGCCATGAAGCAGCTGGGCCGCCCCGCCCGGGATGTGCTGGCTGTGACCATGCCCTGCTTTGGCACCACGAAGCGCACCCGCAGCAACGCAGAGATCCTGTGCGATGAGCTGCAGGTCTCCTTTAAAGAGATCGATATCGCCAACACCGTGCACAGCCATTTTGCGGACATCGGTCAGGACGAGAGCGTGCTGGATGTCACCTTTGAAAACGGTCAGGCCCGCGTACGCACGCTGGAGCTGATGGACACCGCCAACCGCACCGGCGGTCTCGTAGTGGGCACCGGCGACCTTTCGGAGCTGGCGCTGGGCTGGGCCACCTACAACGGCGACCACATGAGCATGTACGGTGTGAACGCCGGTGTGCCCAAAACGCTGGTGCGCCACCTTGTGCGCTACGAAGCCGACATTGCCGCCACCGATGCTCTGCGCACGGTGCTGCTGGATATTCTGGATACACCTGTCTCCCCGGAGCTGCTGCCCGCCAAGGACGGCGAGATTGCACAGAAGACCGAGGACCTTGTGGGGCCCTATGAGCTGCACGATTTCTACCTGTATCAGGTGCTGCGCTTCGGCTTTGGCCCGGCCAAGATCTTCCGGCTGGCAAAGACTGCATTCGCAGGCCGGCCGGAGTACCCGGACAGCGTGCTGTACAAGTGGCTGCGCAACTTCTACTGGCGGTTCTTTGCCCAGCAGTTCAAGCGCAGCTGCCTGCCCGACGG
>ENA-OPCW01000510-OPCW01000510.1-human-gut-metagenome-genome-assembly--contig:-NODE-510-length-21404-cov-4.640077_pt1 | contig 21404 bp, 19 predicted proteins | sample MGYA00241258_ERZ501496 | MGnify/ENA primary metagenome ERZ501496 (study PRJEB25962, sample SAMEA2042660) | human gut metagenome | biome: human gut; feature: human-associated habitat; material: faeces...
CTCTCACTTTTAAAGTTTTCACTCGAAGGAAGAAGTATAACAGGTGGCATACCCAAACCACTGCGATACAGATTCTTCCGATTGGTACATTCTTCATGCAGATAAAGCCGATTGCCATGACTACCGTTACCATTCCGATAATCTTGCATTTTGTTCCTATTGTCATGGCTCTTTTCTGAACAAAACTGTCCAGATGTTTCTTATAAAGATTCGTTCCTACGAACCAGTCGTGCAGTTTCTTAGAACTCTTTGCAAAGCAAAACAGTGTTGCCATATAAAACGGAACGGTTGGCAGGATAGGAAGTACAATTCCTATCGTACCAAGTCCCAGGCAAAGAAATCCAAGCACGATCCATACTACTTTTAAAGGATTTTTCATCTTCTTTCTGTTCTCCTGTGGGAGTTTTCCTCCCCTTTATTTCTTGTCGTTCTGCTACTATTTCCTTCTTACACCGCCAGCACAAACTTCCGTCCATCAACCCTTGTCACACCAAGCTCAATGCCATACAGTTCCCGGATGCTCTCTTCCGTAATCACTTCTTCCGGATCACCTTCCACCAGCACTTTTCCATCTTTCATGCCGATGACATTATCTGAATATGCGATTGCCTGATTGATGTCGTGCAGTACCATGATGATGGTTATTCCAAATTCCTGATTGAGTTTTTTCACCAGTTGCAGAATCTCAATCTGATACCGGATATCCAAATAGGTAGTCGGCTCATCGAGGAACAGCGTCTTTGTTCCCTGACAAAGTGCCATTGCAATCCATACACGCTGACGCTGTCCACCGGAAAGTCTTGACACTTCTCTGTCACGATATTCTGTCAGATTGGTTACTTCCAATGCCCACTGAATCATACGCTCATCTTCGGCACTGTCTCCCTGCATCATTTTCTTATGTGGGGTTCTTCCGAATGCCACCAGATTCTCAACGGTGATATCGTCTGATGCACTGTTATACTGCTGAACAATCGCAACCTTTCTGGCAAATTCTTTTAAATTCAGGTTCTGGATATTCTTTCCTTTAAGGAAAATATTTCCCTTTCTCGGATATAAGTTTTTCGTCATCAGGGAAAACAATGTAGATTTTCCACATCCGTTTGCTCCCATAATCGTTGTGATTTTACCTTCTTCAATCTTCAGGGATACGCCCTTTAAGACTTTATTTTTTCCATAGGAAAAGTGCAGATCTCTGACTTCCATCGCAGGCTTGTCTGCCCACTTATCTGCTTTTTTCACTTTCTTTACTGCTTCATTCTCTGTAGAAGTCAAATCCATATTCTTTTCTTTACTTCGCATACTTCTTAGACCTCCTTAACAGAATGATGAAGAATGGGCCTCCGACCACACTCATAATGATGGATGCGGATACCTCATACGGAGCAGCTATCGTTCTTCCGATGGTATCTGCCAGCAGGAACGTAAACGCTCCGAACAAAGCACTAAATGGAACTAATGCCTTGTGGTCGCTTCCTACTAAAATTCTTCCGATATGCGGAACAATCAGTCCTAAGAAACTAATCACTCCGGCTACTGCTGTGGAAATACTTGCAAGCAATACTGCTATCAGTGAAATCACGATACGCATTGCATTGACATTGATTCCAAGGCTTCGTGCTGTCTTATCTTCCAGTGCTAACAGATTACACATCTTCGTCATAATCAGTGCCAGAACCAGTCCGACAATTACATACGGTACTAAGGTTTTCACATCATCCCAAGTTTTCATTGTGATATTACCATTGACGATGGCTGCCACGCCAGACATGTTTCCGCCATTCATTGAATTCAACGCACTGGATAATCCGGTGAACATTGCATCGACTGCCACACCGACAAGGATAATTCTCAGAGGACTTAATCCCCCTTTCCATGACAGGCTGTAAACTAAGACAAATGCAATCACACCACCAAGAAATGCAAATAATGGAGTGAAGAAAAATAAAGTCGGTGCAAATGCGGTAATGAGTACCGCCGCAAAACTTGCTCCACTGGAAATACCGATGATTCCCGGATCGGCAAGTGGATTTTTTAATACCGCCTGAAATAACACACCCGATACCGCTATCGCAGCTCCGGCTAACATGGAGATTACAATTCGTGGGAATCGTAAGTCATAGATTGTTGCCACGTCTTCATTGTACTTTACAAATAATCCTTTCAGTAGTTCCGGGAAGCTGACTTTCAGGCTTCCGATATTCACTGCCGCAAAAAATAATGCAACCAGCAATACGATCATTACAATAAAGGAAATGGCTGCTTTTGCTGTTTTCCGATGCTTTCTTGCTTTATCCTGACCGGAGAGGTTCTGGACTTCCATTTCGGAAGTCTCAGAAGTATTTTTTAATTCTGTCTCTTTCATCTGTCCTCTCCTTTCTACTTGCTCTGCTGTTCGTTGTATTTTTCAGTTGCGTCAGAATCCTTTGCTTTCTTCTGTGCATTATCACTGGTTTCTTTTGCTTTTGCTGAATCTTCATCACTTTCCGGATAAAGGATTGGCTGTAATTCTTCCAGTGCCTGTGGATACTTAAACGTAGCACTCATACCGAAATATTCATAAGTCAGATCATAAACTCTGCCGTTCTTCACCGCATCGAAATGCTGCCAGATGTCATTCTCCGCAAAATCTTTATTGAACATCTCTACCACCTGATCCGGCAGTGCATGTGCGGCACGTAAGATAATATCCGGCTCTTTGGTTTTCATGTCTTCAGTATTTACGGTCAAAAATTCCTGATCGGTGTCAGAGTATACATTCTCTCCGCCTGCCAGTTCCACCAGACTTCCTACATAGGAATTCGGTGTTGCGATAATATAAGACCCCGGAAGTCCCATCAGGATCATTACCTTCGGATGGTCTTTTCCTTCATTCTTTTTCTTATAATCATCATAGAATTCTGTAAACTCGTCCACCAGTTTCTGTGCCTGATCTTCTCTGTCGAAAATCTCACCTAACTCCTGAATGGAACGGTACATACCCGGCACACTTCTAAGATTCAAAAACGCCCAGTCTGTATCGATTGCTTCATATTTCGGCTGCAGATCACTCTGCAATGACACCGGACTTAAAATCCAGTCTGGATTAAGTGAGGATACAATCTCCATATCCGGACTCATAGCTGTTCCCACGGTTTCCACATCTTTGTATCTGTCTGGAATTGTGGACACGGTACTGCTGCAAACACCAACCAGATCCAGTTCCAGCTTATCACAGATATCTGCGGTTGCCGGAGAAGTCGCTATGATTCTTGGGCTTTCTTTCATAGCCTGTACTTTTTTCTTGGCTGCTTCTACGGCTGCCTTTTCTTCCGGATCATCAATCTCTAAGAGAGACTTGGCATCTTCATTGGAAGAATCCTTGTCCGATTTGCTGTCAGAAGTCTTTTTATCTGCCGTCTTACTGCTGGCTGTCTCATCTGTACTGCTCTCTGTCTGCGTAGCAGAATCACTGCTTTTCTTTCCCTGACTCTGGTCTACACAGCCTGCCAGAGAAAAAATCATGGTCATGGCAAGGAGGACAGCCGATGCTTTTTTCAAACGCCTATTCATCATCGTCCTCTGCACCTCCCCAACGTTTCCAGTTCTTACGGAAGAAATAAATCACTCCGGATACTGCTCCAAGCAGAATCAGACCTGTTACTACAACTGCCAATGCAATCTGGAAAATCCGGTTGCCTGAAGAAGTATTTCCGCTATCAGAATTGCTGTCACTCGTTCCATCTTTGGCAGTTGAAAGACTCAGCCCCTCTGCGGAATTCACTGCATTTTCCGTATCCAGTGAAGAGGAATCACTGTTTGACTTTGCGGCTTCTTTAACACTGCTTTCCAGTTTCTTTGATGAGCTGGAAGATTTATCGGATGAGCCGGAACTCTGAAGTGAAGAATTACCAGAACCCAAACTGCTGTTTCCGCTTGTTCCTGAATTATCTACTGAACCAGAACCACTGGATTCTACAGCTGTTCCATTAGAACTTTCTGTTACCATTGTTGCGTTCATATCTGTATTGTTACCCTCGCTGTAGTCACTCGGATACAGATAGAAAATAACATTTCTTCCCATCGGCTCTACATACATCTCGCCTCTGACAATACAATTTTCACTTGGCACACGCATACACACATCGGCTGTTGTACCGTTGCTGTCTGAACCATTTCCTGTAATACCGATTTCTGATGGTGTAGACCAGCCGGAATCTCCTACATTCTGTACCTGAAAACTATGTCCACTGGTGTAGTCCATCAGACTCATGCGGATTGTCAGATAATAAGCTCCATCGTCTGATACTTCCAAGATACCATTGCTGTATACACAACCTTCTACCATGCCCTGTCCTGTTGCATAAGAACTCTCTCCACCGGAATCTTCGATTACTCCGGTAACCGGGTGTGCGTAACATCTGTTAATTGTACAGCTATACACTGTCCCGCTTGCGGCATAAGCCTTAACAGCAGGAAAGCCTGCCATTAAAGTAATGGCAAGCACACAAGTCATAATGGCAGACAATATTTTATTTTTTTTCGCTGCTAATTTCATTCCTTATCTCCTGTTAAATGAGTTTGGCAGACTCCCAGTCCCGAAGGAATGGGAGGGTTCGTCTGCCAAATCACTACTTATTATTTTACGTTTGCTTTTTTCTTTCTGTTGTACTCCATGATTCCTGCCAGTAAAGCGACTCCTCCGAGAAGAAGGATAGTTGCCCACAGGGTATTGTTCTGTACAACATCACCAGTCTTAACATTGGATGCTGATTTCAGGCTGGAACCTGATCCAAGGCTGGATGTTCCACTCTTCAGACTTGAAGAACCACTTCCAAGTGAGGAAGAACCAAGTTTGCTGCTTCCAAGAGAACTGCTTCCGAGGCTGTTATTTCCAAGAGAGCTGTTTCCAAGTGAAGAGCTGTTGTTGCTTCCGTTGGAATTATTATTGTTGTTATTGCTATTGTTGTCGTTCTTATCAAAATCTGGATTATCGGATGTTGTTGCTTTTAATGAACTCCGATCCAGTTTCAGATATACTGGCTGTGTTCCTGTACCAGAGCTGATTGCGTCCATAATCGGAACGAATACCTGTAACGGAACATATCCATCATTCAGAGCTTCCGGAATAAGCTCGAATGTTACTTCATCTGGATAGTTTGTTCCGTACTGGTCAGAAACCAGTGAGCCATCGCTGTTCTTCTGATAGCTGTCAACTGTAACATCAGCAAGTGTTCCCTGCGGATTACCATACTTATCAAGTGTATAACCTGTTGTAAAGTATTTGAGCTTGCTTAAATATCCAAGTTTCTGTCCTACTGTCAATCCGTTGAAGTTCAGAGTAATGTAATATTTGCCATTCTTCACTGTCAGTTTAATTGTATGGTTGATTGCTTCATTTGACATAGAATAAGTATTCTTGTCTACTTTCACCATTGTTCCATAGATAGAGTAAACCCCATCAGCAAGGTTCTTGATATCCAGTTTTCCATCACTCTTCTTTGCTAACTGCTGGATTGCTTCTGTCAGTTTTGTCACCTGATCATCTACCAGTTTCTGTGATGCAGAATCATTATCCATTACATTCTGAGCACGACCTACTGCACTCTGTAATGTTGCAAGAGAACTTTCTGTATAAATGTCTGTCTGGCTTAAATATGTCTTTGCTTCTGCAATCTTGCTTTCCAGTTTGCTCTTATCTACAACTGCTTTTTCTACCAGTCCGTTTAATGCAGTTGTCAGAGATTTCTCTGCTGCTGCAACTTCTGACTCTGTTGCTTTTGGATTTGCTGCAACATTCTCAGCCAGTGTAATTGCTGTATTCAGGACCGTCAAACTGCTGCTTTCATAAACATCTGTTTTTGCTGCCTCAGCTTTTGCTTTTTCAATCAGGGCATTTAAGTTTGTCTTATCAACAACTCTTAAACTGTCAAGTGCTGTCTGAAGTGCTGTAACCTGTGCCTGAACTTCTGCCTTGGTAGCATCTTCTTTTGCTGCTACTGCCTGTGCATTTGTGATTGCTGTCTTTAATGCTTCTAATGTTGCAGAAGTATAAACAACATCGGTACGATTTGCTTCTGCTGTTGCTTTTTCAATCAAAGCATTCAGTTCTGTCTTGTCTACGATCTGAGTTTCTACTGCATCTACGGCTGCCTGTAAAGCTGTCACCTGAAGATCAATTTCTTTCTGTGTAGAATTCATATCATTGTAAACATCCTGAGCTGTCATGTAAGCCGCATTTAAAGCGTTCCAGTACTCGTCAGCAACATCCCCTTGCTGCATACCGGATACCTGATTCAGAAGTGCTTCGATTACGCTGTTGTCTCTCTCTACTCCTGTCTCCTGTTTGATGTTTGCCCAGTCGATAGAAACTCTGGCAACCTTTGTACCCTGTCCTTCACCGATGCTTTCCATAACCGGAACATAAACCTCTACATAGAACAGGTTATCGTTCAGTTCAATCGGGATTGATAATTTCTTCGGATACCAGTTTCCTTCTGTATTCTTGTCGTAATACTCAGAGTTCTTATTATTAAATGAATCGTAAACATCTGTGTACTCTTCTAATACTGTTGCATCGGAAGCTTCATATTTTACCGGATAATTATATTTGTTGTATTCAACCGTATCCATATCTACTTTTTTCAGTTTATACAGATATCCTGTCATTCCGGCAAACTGCATAGACTGGAAGTTCATCTCCAGTGTCACTTCGCCTTTACCCGTAACTCTTACAATTCCGGTCTGAACCATGGAAGCATTTCCCATAGAATCTTCATCGGATGTTGCATTGAGCATTTTGATCGGTACGGAATATGTACCTTCAAAAATCTGCGGATAATCTTTGAAAAGATCACTCTGTTTGTTCTTAACAACAAGTGCTTCATAAGAAGAGGTCAGCAGTTTTGTCTGCTTTTCTACTTCTGCTTTTGTTGCATTGACATCAGCGGATACTTTCTGAGCAGATTTGATTGCTGCCTGGAAACTATTCCAACTGTTGTCTGTATAAGTACCGTCATTTTTCTTGGTCAGTGCATTTTCGATATAGCCATTTAATTCTGACTTATCTACTGCATCATCCAGACGAACAAGTGCTTTTACTGCTTTATCCAGCTTGTCAACCTGTTCTTTCATTTCATCTGCTGTCGCATCAGATTTTGCCAATACTTCTTCAGCTTCCTTGATTGCAGACTTCAAATTCTCATAGCTGTCTTTTGTATAATTTGCTTCTGCATAATTATTTTTCGCATCGGAAACTGCCTGATCCAGTTCTGCTCTTGCTTTTACTTCTTCTTTCATTACAAGACCTGCTGTTGCTGTATCCAGAGCTGTCTCTGCTGCTGTGATTTCTGACTGGAATGCCACCTTATCTGCCTGAACGCTTTCTGCTGTAGCAATCGCATCTGTTAATGCTGCAAAAGAATCGCTTGTATAATTTTTCTCTTCTAATACTTTTGCATCATTCAGTTTTGATTCCAGATCGGATTTTTTAATTTCCTGTTTTACTGCAGATTTTAAATCAAGATTTAACAGGAGTTCTGCTTCTCCGCTTTCTGTTGTTACTTTTACTTTATGGTTTTCTACATTTGCAGGAAGTTTCACTACAAGTCTGCCTGCGTCTGTATCTGCATCCGCATATCCGGCACCCTTGCGATACTGCATACCGGTAATTCCGTCCACGTACAGATAAGCAGTTACATTGCCGTCTTTATCTGTATATAAACGAGCAGATTTTAATCCTGCATTCAAATCACTTGCTGTTCCATCCTGATTGGTAAGTGTTGCCTGTACTTCGTAAACACCTTTTTCCATGGAAACGGCTGTTGACATCGGTACAAGTGCATCTACTGCTGACTGAAGGTCTGCGGATGCCTGATCTGCATTTTCTTCTGTTACCTTTCCTTCCTGAGCAGTAATCACTGCCTGAAGGTCTGCCCAGCTTTCTGCTGTATAATCTGCTTCATTTAATGCTTTGGCATTTTTCAGGACTTTATTGTATTTGTCAAGTCCAGTTGCCTCTTTTAATCCGCTGATTGCATCAGAAATTTCTTTATCTAATGCTACGATTTCAGAATCGTTTGCAGAAGTTGTTCCGTCGATTACCTTCTGAGCTTTTGCTACTGCGTCAGATAATACTTTGTAAGATTCCTCTGTATAATTGTCGGCTGTATATTTAGATGCTTTATCAACTGCTACAACTAAAACAGATTTATCGTGGGTTGGCTCGTTAATTTCTGCCACAGGTGTTAAACCAGATAAAGTCATAAATGCAGTTCTGCATCCTTCACCAGATCCAGGAACTTTATGCTGAAGTTCATCCATGATAGGAACAAAGAAGTTCAAATATACCCCATCATCTCTGTCTGCTGATTCTGGAAATTCAAAACCTACGCTCTTCGGATAATATAAGTCATATTCTTCCGCATAGGAATCCATATCTGTGCTTCCCGAATCATTTAGGTAGTAACTATAATAATCAAGCGGTGTATATTCACTTAATATCGGAAGTCCGTTTTCTTCTGTCTGCTCATTATTTGCCCAGAATATTCCATTTGTATAACCATATCTGCCCGTAATCACAATTCCTTGTGTATCAAAATAGATATGTTTCTTTCCATTCTCTACTACCAAACGAGCTGAATCATTTACAACCGCAGAATTGCTCATAGACAATCTATCCGGCTGATCCTGCTGCCACATAGTAACATTAACATTATATGTTCCGTCCTGGATTTCTGAAATATCTACTTTATCCGCTTTTTGTGTAATGGCGATTGTATTATAAACACGAGTAGTGCCTGTTATAACCAGTTCATCGCCCTCCATGTGAATACTTCCATCATCATTTTTATAGGAAGATGAATCAAAATACTCTATCGGATTAAACATTTCATTTACTGGATAATACCATTGAACTTCTATTTTGCTCGTATCCCAGTCTTTCGGAATTTTTACTCTTAATTCTACTGCTCTCGATGGAATAACCTGCGAGTCATTCATTTTTAATGACAAATTATAGATCAATGCTTTTGAAGCGTTTCCTGCTAATAAAGAATAATATTTGTTATATTCACTATCTTCATCTGAGGTTTCCTGTAAAAGTTCTGCTCCAAATTTTGCTTTACTATTAACTGTATAGTTATCTGTTACAAGTGTAACATCACCATCTGTCAATTCGAGTTTTTCTTTCGGTGTTGTTCTTACTCGCAATTCTCCATAGTAGGTACCATCTTCTGTTTGTATCTCAACCTGTTTTCCAAAAATAGCTTCTTCTAAGTTTTCGTATTCAATGGAAAATTTTCCATCTTCCAAAATATTGTCTGAATAAACAGAAATATACTTATTCTTGTTTACTTCTCTCGAATACGCATACATATATTGGCGATATGAAGAAGTTGAAGGATAAGTACACTCGCCTAAATCCTTAATTTCTTCAAGTACTCTTATTGAATCAATGCTACTTGTCTCTGCTGTAACAGTAACTTTTCCATTCTCAATTTTTGCTTCACAAGTACCACTAAACAAATCATTTGCAGTTTTTTCTTCTGCTACAAATCCTGTGAAATCCGGTGAATCTCCAACACTGGTTACAACTTTAGAAAGCTCCAATCCAATATTTTTATAATTTTCTTCGTTAATCTCTTTAGCAACTACTGTATTATTTACATCAAATGTAAATTTTCCGTTTACAATTCCGTACATATAGCTTTCCAAGTCATCATCTGTTCTTCCATAACTATAGAAAGCTTTAGTATACATCGTCCCTTCCAGTGTATCCACATCAAAAGAATACCACGACACACCCGTTGTTGCTTTTTCAACAGAATAATTTTGAATGTATTTATCATTCCACTCTTCATTAATTTGTCCTTGTTCCTTCAAATATTCCGTTGCCTCTGATGGATTTTCCTCATTATTAGCAATATATTTTTCTGGAATATTAAAAGTTCCCATAGGTGCATTCGAAGGTGCTATATCATCTGAAATTACACCCGGTTTTGAGAACTGCAAAATATCAATTTTTTCATAATTTTCAATCTGTAAGGTTACATGATATGTTCCATTATCATTCTTTTTTACTAGTGCAACATTATCCATGTAATCCTGAACTGTACCCGAATAAGGCTCCTCCGTAAGCAGTTTTCCAGAAGGTCCATAAAAAGTCAGTGGAACAACATATTCATTTTGGTTATCTAACTCTGTATTTGCGGTATTTGTTTCTTTCTGTTCACCAGCAAACGCTTGTATATTCATACCGCCAAGTAACATACTTGTACTCAATACAAAGGCTAATATCTTTTTTATTTTTTTCATTTTTCCTCCGTATCAATTAAAACAAGCTGCTGCGCTTTTGGGTACAGCAGCTTGCTTTACATACATATTTACTTATTTTATTTTGCTGTGATGTCTGTAAGTTTCAAATATCCTGTTGCGTTCATCGGCATACTTCCAACGTATGTTGTGAATTTACCAGTAATTACACAGCCTTCATAAATTGTAGATGCATCTAAACCTGTGAATGTGAAGTAGTAATCTGTTACGCCATTAGTTGTAGTCTGTTTCGGAGTAACTGTTTTTCCATTAACTACCATTTTTCCTAAATGTCCAGTCAGACCTAAATATGTAATCTCATGAGTATGAACAACAAGTGTTGCCTCATCATCTGCAATCGTAATTTCTGCACGCATATCATTGAGTGCAGCATCTCCCATAGATGTTGTTGTACAAGCTGAGTTCTTATAAAGATTCTGCTTTGCTGTGTACTTACCATCTGCTAATGAATCTGCAGCAAACGCTGTAACTCCCATTGCCATTACCATTGTTGCTGCTAACAGTGTAGCAACTAATTTCTTGATCTTTCTCATAACTGTAATCCTCCTTTTCTCATCTTGGTATTAGCTTTTTGCTAATAAATTTTTAGTTATGATGTTTAGAGTTCTACGAGAATATTTCCGGTTACCCCTATCTAACTCCTTGTCTGAAAGATACCATAATTTGCCATTCAATGTCAACACTATTTTTTACAAGTTTGTTGCCTGAATAGCAACAAATAAGCCGCTATTTCCTTTGATTTTGTTGCTATTCAGACAACAATAGGCATAAAAGTGCCGTTATTGATAGTGTTTTATCAACAACGGCACTTTATTGAATTTTTTTCTTATTTTGTTACATGATATGCGTAAATGAGAATTTTTCTCACTTCTTATTTATACCCAGAAATATAATAGTGCAGTGCTTTCCGGCATGTGCATTGGTCCTACGCTGCAGGTAACGGTAACTGGTACAATTCCCATCGTGCCAATCCCCGTCCATCGGTGGATTCTGCACGCTTCCATCGGGATTTTCACTATATTATTCTCTATTCTTGCTTCTTCCAAAACTTCATTATGCTCATACTTCAATGTTTTCAGTTTTCCAGCCATCATTTCACCACTCACTCTGGAGTGTGCTGCCATCTCTTTCAGCTTTAATTCCAGATAGCTTTCTCCATTCTCCTGAACGATTTCGGCTATTTCTTCAAATCCTCTCATCGCCATAGAGTCTCTTCCCTGCCCCTGCTTTTTATTCATCCGGTAAAGCCGGAACACTACCGGATGCCTTTCACATTTCTGCAGATTGTGCTGTATCTCCTGATCCAGTTCATTCTCTTTTTTCTTGTATACTGATTTTTTCTCTGTATAGGCGTTAATCATCAGTTCCAGCATGTGGATGTCGATATTCTCCACCATAACATCCAGTGATTCCTCGATTTCTTCCGGTTTTGCACCGATTTCTTCCAGATATTTTTCAAGATTCTCATACAGCTTGGTATATCTTTCCAGCCATTCTTCACCTGCTGCGGTAAATTCCAGTGATTCTGTCAGGATTCCTCTTTCTATGCAGTTCTTAAAATAACGGTTTACCGTTGATCGATTCACGCCATAAGATTCTGCGATACTTCCCTGAGCTCCACGTTTCTTTTCTACTCTTGACAGACCTTGTAAATATTGCAGTTGCAGCATCGTAGGTCTGTTCTGTCTCTTTAGATGTTCACCTTTTTCCATTTTCCTGTTCCTCTCTTCGTCACCATACATGAATATTCAATTCCCGATAATCGATTGGCAATGGCTTCTGTTCAAAGCGTGTAATCGCAATGATTGCCACTGCTTCTGTAATCGGGATTCCTGTATTCGCAGTATAAGTACAGATGTCTGTCGGTAACTGATAAACACCTTTTTCTTCTTTCGCCTGTATCCATTCATCATCTCTTCTGTACCATACATAGCCGATGGATTCGTCTTTTTTTGTCTTGAGCAGGAAGCAGTTCTGTGACTTTTTCACTCTTAATATGACAGAGTGTTCCAGTTTCCCGTACTCTGGTGCAAGGAACCTTGGATTGCGTCGTTCCGGTTCATACAGTCCGAATGCCATCGGGAACTCACCATCCTCATAAAAGGTATACAAGTCCATATCGTCATAAACTCTGTCGTATACGTCACCGTACTGCAGAAAGTTTTCAATTCCTTTTAACCCTTCCGGACTGATATAATGTTCCACTCTACAGGCATCTTCCTGCGCCCTCTGCTGATCCATTCCACTTACCATCTGAAAGAACTGTGTCAGTTTCTCATGGCGTGCAAGGCACTCCATACCTTCCAGTTTTCCCTTATCGGTGAGTTCAAGATGTCCGTTTTCTGGCTCACACAAAAATCCTTTTTTCACCAGACTTCGCACCAGGCCTGCTGCTTCATATCCGGTTATATTCACTTCTCTGGCATACTCTTTCGATGTGATCTGTCTGCCTTGCCTCCACGTCCGGTAGACATATTCCAGAAGATCTTCTTCTAATTCGCCTCTGGCTTTTGTCACATCAATATTTCTGTTTTCAATCTTTCTTCCCATGTTACCTTTCCTACCTGTCTTTTTTAATATTCATCCGCTACACGATATCCGGTATTTTCTGCAAAAGCCTTCCATCCAGTAAGTATATCGTTTTTTTCTTGGAACCTTTCTTTTTCTCTGCGACAAACCCCAGATTACAGGTGAAGTGTATTTCACCCAACCACTGCTGTTCGTACTCTATGTGAAATGCTGTGGCAGGAATTTTGATACTGTGATCATTTACTTCTGCCTTCTTCCAGATTCCATGCATGTTCTGATACCAGATTGTCCTGTCATCCTCGTTCTCTGGATGCTCTGTTAGTTCCAGCCATATCTCCCAAGGCTCTATGTGCAGCCAGCCATCCCGTTCAAACCGCATATCTTCGATAGCTGCTTTTCTCTCTTTTTCAATCTCTGTGGTGTAAAAGGAATACCACATCTGATACTTTCCCGGTTTCAACTTCTTCCAAAGCGTGTGGCAGTCTACACTTTTCGGTATGGAGCTTCTTCCACCATCATTGATAAATTTCCATAAATTGTCGATTTTGTCCGGATCAGACACCTCACACGCCATGAGTCTGCCGTCCCTGTCTGCTGTCTTTTCATCGACTCCGCTCATTTGTAAGAACTGATTCCAGCCTTCGGCTGCCCGTTGCAGTTGTCTCGCATACTCCGTTCCGCTTTCTGTCAGTGCAGGAATCTTCGCATCACTGTCTGTTTCCAGAAAGCCTTCCTCTTGCAATTTCTTAATGTTCGATTTCCAGTAATACTCGGTCAGGTCATAGTCTAATACGAGGATTCTTTTGATCTGCTTATCATCCTCTTTCCATTTCCGCATCTGATAAATCGTTCTCAGAATATCTTTTTGCAGGTATTCTTTTGCCACTTTCTTTGTTTCCATTACTTTTTCCTCTGTTTTGTTTACCGATTACGCTTTAGTTAGTTGGTTCAAACCATGTATTTTTAATTATATTGTCCTTTTTTCAGGTTTGTCAATGCATTTTCCGCTACAACATTATAATTCCATATAAAAATATCCAAAAATATGTTTTTGTTTCTTTTTTCCCACATACTTTTGGATATTTTCATAGTTAATTTCCTTTTTCCTTTAATTTTGATTCATCCGTAGTCTGAGCGTCAACGCAAACTGCATGGATGGCAAGCCGCTTGCTGTATCCGTTCCCCGTACAGGTAGAAAGTGTCAGTATCTTGTTACTGGTCTGCGGCTTTACTCCTGTATCGACATCGGAATCTTTTATCATCTGGTCGATAAATTTCTGATACTCTTCGCCCGGCTGGTATCCTACTTTGTACACATCGCCGCCATTGACTGCATCTTCATAAGAGAAGATTCGATAACGGTAGGCGGTTGTCTCAGAATATACGGTGAAGTATTGATTTTCTTTCCAGAAACCGTCATCCTTATATTTTTTCAGGCTTCCGAACATACTTCCGTCTCTCATATTGTGACCGTAGATAATGTTGTAATAATCCGAAAAATCAGATTTGTTAAGACCTTCCAAAAAGATACACCCTGCGATGTGGCTGTTGCCATACAAGTCGGTTCTCAGATATTTCTCATTGTCACCTGAATACAGAATTGGATAATTGATGCCAAGTTCGTCCTGATTATCAAACCGTATCCACCCGATAACATCTGGATTCTCGGCTTTCAGTTTGTCAAACTCTACTTTTACGTCTGTTGCCCACCAGTCTTTTTTCTTCTGCTTTCCATCATCTGGTTCGGACTCATCATTTACATACTCCTCGGCAAGTTTGTCATAATCTCTGGCGGATTTCCATCGGTCGATGTATGGGGGCAGGATATGCATAAGTGCTACCCCGATTAAAACCACTGCCAGAATGATCCATATCAGCCATCGGTATGAGCTTTTTTTCTTCATGTTGTCTCTCCCATTTTTCCTGTTAGTTCTCTCGAACCACTATCGTCATTATGGAATGTGTGGTTGGAATTGTCAATCTTTTTCTTCTTTCGTACTGTCTGTTGCCTGTCCGTCTGCTTCTGTCTCTCCATCTGCTTCTTCCTGTCCGTCTACGAGGTCGTAACTCATATCAAGCAGATCCAGGACTTTTGAATCACTGACAGAACCGTCCAGCGGAACTGCCAACCAGTGCTTCTGATCCATGTGCTTTGCCGGAGCAAGGTGATACATTTCGACTGTGCGGCTGAGAAGATAAGAGTTACGTTAGTCTTAATACCAAGAGCTGTAAGCTTCTTAACAGCCTTTAGACCTTCTGCACACATAGGAATTTTTATAACAATGTTCTTGTTGATAGCTGCAAGAGGCTTAGCCTCTTCAACCATTTTATCAGCCTCAAGGGAAATAACTTCGGCACTGATAGGACCGTCTACAATAGTTGTGATTTCCTTAACAACTTCAACAAAATCTCTGCCCTCTTTTGCGATAAGAGACGGATTTGTTGTAACACCGCAGATGACGCCCATATCATTTGCCTGTCTGATTTCATCTACATTGGCAGTATCTACAAATAATTTCATTTGAACTTCCTCCTAAATTTATTTCTGTATATTATTATATAAAAAAATGGGTGTATAGTCAATAGATATGCTTGAAAAAAAGCACGGAGCGAAGAACGTGCGTTCAAAATCCGGTAGCGTGAGCTTTTTCCGACGGAAACCGGAATGTTCTTTTACGGTACTCGCAGTGGAGTCTATGCCTGTTTTCTCAGCAGTCGGCGCCGATGCTACGGATGCAGTTGCCGATGTCTTTTCCTCGGGATCGTCCGTATTTTCCTCTTCCGGCTCGGGAATCCTGCGGACGTCTTCCGAGTCCAAAGGGGCTTGTCCGGCGATCATCTGACGCATCAGCTCCTCATCGACTTCGATACGGGGATGTTTAGAAGGATTGGGTGCAGGGTTGTCTTTTTCCTTTAATGAATCCATGGTGCAACGTTTTTGAGATTGATTGTCAGCCATACGAGCATAGAGTATGTATGTCTGGTTTATTGGGTTAAACCATTCAAAATACCGTTTTCTATTTCATGCAGTTTATATCGGGATAATGAACGCAATAAGAAAATCGACCTTTCATGCTGCAAGATACAACCGACTGAAATACCTCGGTTCCGATGTCCGCTCCAGTCCGCTCCAGTCCGCACCGAGGGTTTGTTTTGGCGCATGGTTGTAATATTGCAGAGGGAAACGACCCACCCTCGGAAGCCGTAGCGGAGGTTTGGCATAGATTTTTCGAAAATTTTTCCGCCGCGGATTTTTCGCCTCACTTGAGGCGAGCGAGCTGTACCTTCGTATGCCGAAAATTTTTTCGGCATACGAAAGGTGCCCGCTCTGCGAGGCCGGGTGGCGTTCCCGAGTCACGCCACTTAAACTACCAGACTGATGACAACCACAAAAAAGAGGATCGGACGCCCGACAACGACAGATCCCAGAATCCACAGGTATAATTTCAAACTCACCACGGAAGAGAATATCCGCTTTAAGCAGATGCTTTGTAAGGCGGGATTGGAGCATAACCGCAGCCGATTTATCGTAAAACGCATCTTCGGCGAGGAGTTCGTTGTCGTTAAACGCGACCCTTCGAAAGTGCAGTTTATTGCCCGGCTGAATGACTTTTATTTCCAATTTCAAAAGCTGGGGAATAACTGTGTGCCCGTCAAGGCGATATAATAAATATAGCGATGGCAAGCTATTAGGTAAGTGTTCTTTGAAAATAACCTATCATCAACCGACTTATCTGAAAGGGAAACCGGACAGGGAGTGTAGCATGTCGGGGTAAACCATAAGTCAGTCAGTTATCGGACTGCGACTGAATGGGGTGATGAAAGACAGATATGAGGATAAAATCCGGATTGATTGAATGACAGCCTGAGCGGTACCTTCCGAAACTGTGACGTTAAGGTAACTATACTCGTCATATCGTGATACTCTCATTGTGGTAGTTGTACAGAGAGAGCAAGAACTTATCACGACGCAACTGCAATAAGCAGTAAAAGGCGGACGTCATATCCGACAATCTGTCGCGCCATAGTTATTATATCGCAAACGGGGATTACCTAAACCGGAATGCCGTAAGGCTATTGGACGAAGGTCTATGAATATCCGGTATGGTAACGGAGCCGCCGTAGTAGTCCGAGCGAGGGAAAGCCTCGCACACGGCGAAGGGCGGCAGCTAATATTCATTAATACGATTAACGGAAAATGCGAGAGGCATTATGAGAAGTCCCGCAAGAGTATTAAACAGTCTGACAAAGCATAGTCAAACCACGGAATACAGGTTTGAGAGGCTTTATCGTATTCTTTTCAATGAGGAAATGTATTACCTGGCTTATCAACGAATATATGCCAAGCCGGGTAATATGACACAAGGTGCAGACGGAGAAACCATCGACCGTATGAGCCTTCCCCGCATTGAGAAACTGATCCTTTCGTTGAAAGACGAAAGCTACTCTCCCCAGCCATCGAGAAGAGTACACATCCCGAAGAAAAACGGGAAGACACGACCTCTTGGCGTACCCTCTTTCGACGACAAACTGGTGCAGGAGGTAGTACGAATGGTACTGGAAGCTATTTACGAAGGTCACTTTGAAGATACTTCGCACGGCTTCCGTCCGCATCGCAGCTGCCACACCGCATTGAATGCCGTACAGAAGACTTTTACGGGTAAGAAGTGGTTCATCGAAGGAGATATAAAAGGTTTCTTCGACAATGTCAATCATGATATTCTGATCGACATCTTAAAGGAACGTATCTCCGACGAACGGTTCATACGGCTTATCCGGAAGTTCCTCAGGGCGGGTTACTTGGAACAATGGCAATTTCATGGAACGTACAGTGGAATGCCGCAAGGTGGAATTATCAGTCCGATATTGGCCAATATCTATTTGGACAAACTGGATAAGTACATGAAAGAATATGCTTCCAAATTCGACAAGGGAGATAGGGGAAGACAGCAACGGGAATACGAAGTTCTCACTTACCAAAAGAGGCTGGTTATGCGTGAACTCAAAACAGCGACAAATAATGTAGAAAGAAAAGTGCTTGTTAACCGGCTTAAAGAGATAGACAAAACCCGATCCGCGATGCCGTGCTTCGACCCTATGGACGGAAACTTCAAGAGGCTTAAATATGTGAGGTATGCCGACGACTTCCTCATTGGAATTATCGGCAGTAAAGAAGATGCCGTAAAGATCAAGGACGATATAAAGCGTTTCCTTGCAGACAGACTGGCATTGGAACTATCGGATGAGAAAACGCTCGTCACTCATACTGAAAAGCCTGCAAAATTCCTCGGATATGAGGTGACTGTCCGCAAGTCGAACCTGCAAAAACGGAACAAACGGGGAAGCCTGTCCCGTGTGTATGGAAACAAGGTCAGATTAAAGGTAACGACCGAAGTAATAAAGAAAAAATTGCTGGAACTCGGCGTGCTGAAATTCAGCTATCATAACGGGCACGAGCAATGGATTCCCAAACACCGGTCGGAACTTATCAATAATGACGACCTTGAAATCCTTGACAGTTACAATGCCGAGATCAGAGGGTTTTACAACTATTACTCGATAGCTAACAACGCTTCTGAACTGAACACTTTTCACTACATCATGCAGTACAGTATGTACAAAACCTTTGCCGGGAAATACCGGACCACGGTAAGACGAATTTGCCGGAAATACAAACGCAACGGAGTCTTTACAGTCGGGTATACGGTAAAAAACGGCAAAGCAAAAGAACGTCGCTTATACAATGAAGGGTTCAAAAGAAAAAGACCTTCCTATGATCGGTTGATTGACAGATGCCCGAATCCAATGCCCGGCGTCAGCACCACAAGCCTTATAGACAGGCTGAAAGCTCAGAAATGTGAGTTGTGCGGTGCTACGGATAATCTGGTTATGCACCATGTGCGTAAACTCGGAGAACTGAAAGGCAAGGAGAATTGGGAAAAACTGATGATTGCCAGACGGCGTAAGGCTATGGCCGTTTGCGGAAGCTGTCATCAAAAGATACATCATGGAACGTTTTAGACTGACAATATTAGCGGAGAGCCGGATACGCTGGAAGATGTACGTCCGGTTCGGAGGCGAGTATTGGGAAACCTATCTTGGAAATAAGACAAGGCGCCGGGTACTTAGCCTGCATAATCAGGTCGTAAAGGTCGTCAATTCGCACTTTTCCAACGTCGCAATCCCGCATCAGATCGCCGCATTGGAACAGCGCATGAGGGAATTGAAAGCCTTTAGTATCAAGATACTGAACCTTGCCAAACAAGCTAAGGAATGGTTGCGAATATAAGATCGCGCCCCTCGCCCAGTGGAGCGTTGTATTATAACAAGGAGAAAGTGGATAAGGATGAAGCCGAAGTGCTCCTCTGGCAGAAGATGCTCGAACCGTTCGATAAACACGGGCGAATGGATATCGACGCTTGTATGGATAGTTTCCGGCCATACCTCGAAGCCAACCGCAGAACGACCAATACGGTATTCCATGTTTTACTGAATCCTTCGCCCGAAGACAAACTGACAGGCGAACAGTTACGGGAAACCGCCAAGGAGTATATGGAACGTATGGGATATGGAGATCAACCTTATATTGTTTTCAAGCATAAGGACATTTCCAGAGAGCATCTCCATCTGGTATCGTTGCGTGTCGATGAGAACGGACATAAGCTGTCGCATGATTTCGAAACAGAATAACGGAGAGCAACGGCAAAGAATCGGGACTGTGGCTTTTCCGCGGTTCCGTTTTTTGCGCAGCGGGACATTATAAGATCTTCGACATCAACCTGCGGCAGCATTTCTATTCGTCGGAGGTGGTCCACGACTCGCTCTGCCGCAGCAATATTCTGAAAACAAACGACGAGGAGTTGACCGTCGTAAGCCGGATGTTCGGCATACAGGCGCAGTGCCGCGACCTGCTCGAAAAATACGGACTCCGTACCGTGATACTCACCTGCGGCGCCGTCGGAAGCCATGTATTCACTCCGGACGGCATGTCGTACGTCGCCACGCCGCACGTCGAAGTGGCCGACGGTGTCGGCGCGGGGGATTCGTTCACGGCGCAGATCAGGAAGGAATAGGCGGCGGTCAGTTGACCGCCGCTTGTTCTGATGAAACACCCGGAGACTTTCGTTTGCAATAACGTTCGCACTGCCCGGCGATGTCGTAGCCGAGCATCGCGCCGAGCATGAAATCCTCCTCGGCGGAGAGTTCGTTGAGCGGCTTGTGGATGAATGTCGCCACGGTCTCCAGACACATGCGGTTGCCGAAGTAAAGATTCACCTTGCTGTCGGTCACCGACTGAATCCGGTAAGCGATACCCAGCCTTTCCAGCCGCTCGGAGAGCAGAGAAGCGCAGGTGCGGCACATCGTGCAGAGCACCAGACTCCGTACACCTTTCTGGAACTCGTAAATCTGGTGCAGGAACAGCTTCATCGAATCGTAACGGCTGAACTCCTCGGCGCTCATCGTTACTCGTTTTTAATCTGTTCGCACCATGCGGCAACCCGCCGGTCGGTCTTGTCGGGCGCGCTTTCATCGACGGCAAGTCCCACGAACTTTCCGCCGCGGCAGACCAGCGAACCTGTTTCGTCATACCCTTCGGGCGCATAGGCTCCGACGAACGTGCAGCCGCTCTGCTGCAAGCCGTCGTAAATCAGCCCGACGGCATCGCAGAACGTATCGGGATAGGAACCGCTGTCGCCGCAGCCGAAAAGCGCCACCTTTTTACCGCTCAGATCCTGCGCCTTCAGCTGATCCAAAAAGCCGTACCAGTCGTCCTGCAATTCGCCTGCGCCCCACGTCGAAGAACCCAGCACGAGCAGGTCGTATTTCTGCACTTCGCCGGCCGGCGTATCGGCCACATTGTGTACATCGGCGTCCGCGACGCCCAATTGTTTGGCAATATCCGCAGCCACGGCCTCGGTCGTGCCCATCGTACTGCCGAAAAAGATACCAGTCATAATTTCGTCGTTTTTGGTTTACGGCAAAGAAACAGCATTCCCACCGGATCGTCAATACCGGATTTTAGGGGTTTTGGCGCGGCCGGATAGCATTATGATGGGATGCCGCACGAACGCAACTCATTATTAATTGGTGATGATTGCAATGCAATTTACCAAGATATGGCGATTGCCGCATATGCCGGGGCGCTATACTTTTGTCCCGTGAAAACAGAACTATGCGGCTACTCCTGAAATATTTGCTATTTATCCTGCTGCCTGCGTACACGTACGGGCAGTCCGGCCGGCCCGACGCCGGGATCACGTTCGAAGTTACCGATTCCCTGCACAATCCGCTGGCGTATGCTACGGTGGCGCTGACTCCTATGTCGGGGGGGGGAAAGGCCTACGCGACGACGACCGATGAGGAGGGCCGGGCACGTTTCACCCTGCCCGCGAATACCTACAATGCGGATATCTCATATATCGGATATGTCTCCCAACGGATGGAGGTACGGCCCGTCAGCGGCAGCGACATGCTGCGGACCGTCCGGCTCCGGACAAGCGACACGCAGATCCGCGAGGTCGTAATCACGTTGCTGTATTACGCAGGATCGCGCGAAGGATCAG
>ENA-OPCW01000511-OPCW01000511.1-human-gut-metagenome-genome-assembly--contig:-NODE-511-length-21333-cov-4.343970_pt1 | contig 21333 bp, 13 predicted proteins | sample MGYA00241258_ERZ501496 | MGnify/ENA primary metagenome ERZ501496 (study PRJEB25962, sample SAMEA2042660) | human gut metagenome | biome: human gut; feature: human-associated habitat; material: faeces...
TTCTGGCAGAAACTGCCACTGAAAAAAGATATGATTACTATACCATATGTTTATGACCGCTGCAAGAAAAAACATCCCGAGCTGGAAAAACAATAGGAAAAACAAAAAGCCATGCAATGGAAAAATCCAATACTGCATGGCTTTACAAAATTAATTTTATACCGCAGGGATTACATAACCTGCCAGCTTCATTTCCTTTGTGAAATCATCGACAGACATTCCCGTTTTTTCTGCACCCGTTTCCACGGTGATGATCCCATCCTGCACCAGAGATGCATATGCACGAATCTGTCCTTCGCGCTGACCTTCTCGCTGACCTTCGATTCTGCCCTCTCTCTGGCCTTCCATACGCTCCTCATTCAATTCATCTGCCATCAAAACACGTAATGCCTCACACATGATCCTTTCACTTCCTTTCCATTCCAGTACTTTCTCCATGTTACTGTTTACAATGACCTGCAGCACGATATCTGCAAGATTCTTCTCCCTTCCCTCAAAGGTACTCACCTGCAATAAATACTGACGCATCAACGATTCCTCCAGATGATTCGTCAATGCTTTTAGCTGTACATGCATATCCGTGTCCAGTTCCGATGATGCAATGATCTGCACCGGAAACATCACACCATAGACATAGTAAATCCCGGCTGTTTCTTTTTGGCATTCATACCCAGATTTTTCCAGTTCCCCCAGCAGCTTCACCGGCTTGCGGTCTCGAATCAGTGTAATGGTAATCTCCTCTGCCGGAATCTCATCCACATGATTTGGTAATACTTTATACAGGCACGCATACGCAACCGCCTTGTAAAAAGTATCAATGTTCAGCTCATCCTTCGGGGATTTATATTCAAAAATGTTGTGTTTCCGGAAGATCTTCCCGATTTCATTTTTTATTTTGCAGTCCTTCTTTACTTTTACAACCGTACAGTCAATCTGCAAAGGTTTCTCCGTAAGCTGGAACTCATCGGTAAATTCCAGATTTTCTGCATCCTCCAGCAGTTCCAGGCGCAAGGCTGAACAGAATGCCGGATGCCACTGCAGCTTTTGGGACTTTTTCTGATTCTTCTCCTGTTGATTTTTCGTTTGTTCTTTTTCCAAATGTTCTCCTTATATTATATGTGGTTTTTGCTTTTATTTCAACGCACAAAAATTGCAGACTGTTAAACCCTGGCCGTCAAACTCAGACCGTCAAAACCTGACCGTCAAAACCTGACCGTCAAAGGCACATCAAGGTTCACATCTTTCACTTATGCAACAAAACAAATGGGATTTTCTGGCAGAAACTGCCACTGAAAAAAGATATGTTTACCATAGCATATCCCCCACCTTCCTGGCAAGGAAAACTTTACGTATACTGCATATATGTAATTGCAAAATGTATTCTACCTATGACCATCATAAAAAAGACACACAATGCGATACTCTCTCACATTGTGTGTCTTTTCTTAAATCCCCATACTAATCAAGCAAAAACAAATTCTGGGATTCCATTTTCACAGTAGTTTTTCCCACCCTTGGTGTTCCATCCGGATTTTTGGACTTATTGTTATAAATTTCAAAAACAATATCCCCTTCCTTCTTTTTGTTTTCCCCTGTTGTATCATAAATAAAGTAATACTCACCCATATTTTTTAGGTTTTCAAACACATATTTTTTAGGATTCTCCTTCGTTGCTTTTCCCTCAATCAACGTTCCGTCTTTTTTGTAAATTTTATCTACGTAAGTTCCATCTTTGTATTGGATCGAACAGGTCAGCTTCGTTCTGACGGTATTCAGTTCGACCGGGCTGAAGCGAATTTTTTCCTTAGTGCCGTCAAGGTTATTTCCATATTCTTTCATCCAGTTCATCTTATACACCAGATTCGGATCACTTCCATTTCCGGACTCCTCTTTTAAAAGCTCCGCCTCTTCATTCAGGATCTCGACCATTGGTGGCTCATATGTGGTACGGTATGCGGCAATCATCGTATTAATGAAAAGTTTTGCCTCCATATCTCCATCTACCGTAGAATGACCTACTCCGGAATAAAAAACATTTCCCTTACTGTAAATATAGTAATTATTGGCGGCATCATTCGGGGAAGCCCCATAGGTGGCACCGGTTCCATCTCCGTTTGAAGCCGTACCCGCCCATGCACATGGATCTCCGTTCTCATTATCCGAAAGACAGTACCAGACCGTAACTTCCGGATCTTCCATGTCCAGCTGATACCACTGCCCATGCGTTGATGCAATTTTAAGTGTTTCGTCAATTTTAAACGGATATTCCGTAATCTGTCCCGTATTTGTCTTCGTTGCACGCGTTGTCAGGTCATTATTATTGTTAAATCCTGTCAATTTCACGTTATTGTTATTCACGCCACAGATATATTCATCATTTTTATAACTTCTGATCATATACCGGTATGGAATTATTTGATCCGTATTTTTCTTTTCCCATCCCAGACGTTTCATGGCATAGTAAGTAAATCCCTGGGTATTACCAAGTGCCGTTGTAGAAAGTGTACCGTCGCTGCCAACTGTTGTCTGGGTCATTGTATCATACTTATGTTTCGCCTGATAAGCCAGCAGTTCCTTTCGTTCGCTCTCGGTCAGCTTCCCACTCACAGCTTTATACCGGTTCATTCCCATGACATCACGCAGATATGTATTGGCAGAATATCCGAAATCCCCACTGTTCACATTATGCATAGAAGTAAAATCATGCGTAAACAAAACACTTTTTCCAGAGGCGATAAAATATTTCAGGAAATCAATCGCACCGTTTTTATTCGACATATTTACCTTATGGAACGTATCGCCAAATCCCAGAATAAACATATTGTACGTATTATACAGTTCCTTTTGTTTTTTTGACATTTTAGCTGGATTTTCGTTTCCCTTTTGGGCTGAAATATCCCTGGAATAATCATACACAAATTTCTCCCCGAAATAATTCTCCTGAAACTTAGAAACCGTAGTCGTTACCACGGTAATATTATAATCATTCAATGCATTATAATATTTCGTAAACAGCGTATTTTCGTGCAAATTCAGATACCCCTTATTATTAGTATCCGTATCCGGCATAATCTGAAGCACCTTAATCTCCCGTTTCTGTCCGGTCTGGTTTTTTGCAACCGAGCAGCCGGTACGTGTAAAATGAATGTCCGGATTATCCTTGCGGTATACAACAATCTTCCACTGGATCAGCCCGAAGTACAGTTTGGAAAGTTTTACCGGTGTAATGTTTTGTTCCCCGTCTCCTGCCGTAAAAACATCTCCCTCATAATAAACTTCCCCTGTATCATCCGAATCATCCGCATCCCCGGAGCCATCCACATCTGCCAGCCCCTCTTCAAATTTACCATCCTGATTCTGGTCAATATAAACTTTACACTGATACTGTGCGGATGGCACATCCGTCACCTGAAAACCAAAATCAAGTTTTGATCTGCCAAAACCGTCCACATCCAGATAATTTGCCTGACTGTCATCTACGGAAACAGACGTATCATTTTTCCCCCCAGACGAAGTCGTTCCCTGATATTCATTTGGCAGTTTTGTAAACGTAATTTTCGGACAGACCTCTTTTACCTTTGCAATCAGCCCATTGCTATCTGACGTCTGGTAAATGGTTTTCTTTTCCCCCTTACTCTCCCTTACCAGATCTGCAAGGTTTGAACCGGCATCTATTTTATCGGACAGGCAATAGAGATCATCAACCGCAACAACCGGATAACCGGCATGTAAAAAGTTCTCCAGTTCCGCTTTCTTAATCTTTGTAATGTCATTTCCCGGGAAACGGAGTGTCGTATCCTCTATAACATTATTTCCGCTTCCAGCCCACAGGAACTTGACCGAACGGCTTATGCCGTCTGACCTGCTATACTCTGCACTGGTCATTTTATCTCCGGTATGGAAATAAATTTTTCCGTTCATCGTGGTATCATTCCACACAGTCTGCATCTCATCAATCCATTTCACGTTGCCATCTGCATCTTTGTAGGCTACACGTTTTTTCTCCAGATTGTAAGCACCCTGATCCAACCCAAGATAAATCATGTTGTACTTGCTGTTTAGATCCTCCGTGGAACCAATAAACTCTGCCGTAGTCATATGGGTAATCTTAATATCCCCGATAAAATTCGGAATCATAAGCTGGATATAACTTTTTTTCAGCGAGTACCCGTTCTTTCGGTCATAGCATGGCTCAATATCCAATATCCGCAGTTCTCCATCCACATGATCCTTTGATGTTTTATATCCGAGAATATAACGGACTGCATCTGCCGGTGTCGCTTTGGGATCATTTCCCGTAAATTCCTTAAAATCCGTAAACTTAGAATTCGGATCCGATGCCGGAACCGTCCCCGTGCCAAATGCCTGTGTGGAAGTTGTATCCCCTTTAAACACAAACAGTCTGCCATTTAAATATCCCTGATTTTCATTGGTAGAAATATTTCCGGCAGTCATATACTTCTCCCATTTATCCTGCTTCGTCCAGTAATGGTACCAGTTCTCGCCGATCACACGTCCATCCACATCGGACGGAAGAAATGTAAACATAGACCAGTATGTCTGCGCATCGCCCGTCTGTGCAGTAAACACACCAGTCTCAACTCCATTAATTTCTTTCTTTTGAATCAAGGCATCTTCTCCATCCAGATACAACCGCTGAAACAGTTCAGAATCCATGGAAAACAGCATGACTGCCAGTTTATACATATTATTGTTATAGCCCGTATCGGTATAAGTATAAATGGTTGGATTCATATTCCAGTCCAGAATATGAAACGTAACCGATTTTCCCCCACTTAAAGATCCCTCTGTATTTATATACACCCCGGAATCCATAAAAATCGGGGCATAGTTTTCCTCCTGATTGATCTTCTTATACATTTTCGTAACAACATCCCAGCTGATATCTTTCGATCCATTAAATCCATTCGTATACGAAGAAACAGACGAATGCTTTCCGTACCTGTTGTGTTTTTTCCAGATCTCTCTGATATTATCACCCCCGGAATGTACCTTTGGGGAAATCACATACAGATCCGCATAATCTGCCCATTCCGGCCGTGCATTCAGCTCTTCCGGTGTAATCGTTTTAATAATCACCGAATAATTGTCTGCTTCCTCCTGTGTTTTACAGCCGATACTGTCCTTTAAAAAATAATCATTGTTTTTATATAGATAGTAATTCTCTGTTACATTGATATTATCCTTTGATTTATCACCGGTACTTTTTCTTTTTGTATAAATCCGGTCGCCCTCATTGGTAAGTTCACGATCCGTCTTTTCATCAAATGTCTGATCTTTATAATCCGATTTTTCGAAATCATTTACTGTATGCCAGATAATATTTCCATGATCCTGTCTGACAAACGATAAGCTTTCATTTCCGTCTTCCCCTTTTACAATTTTTTGGACAAACGTTCCTTCCCCATCTTTGACGCGCTCATAGTATCCGGTATATTCTGCATCTTTCATGCCATCCTCACAGACACGCATATTTCCAGAATATTTTGAAATGTCCCCTTCTGGCTCATCCGGGAAAAAATAAGCCGTTTCCATTTCACATTTTGCACCGGTTATTGTTTTAACCGTATTAATATCAGCATTTCCATAACGCATATCTTCGACATTTACCGGTTCACATCCACTGATCTGGTATCCAAACTCTGCGTATTCTTCATAAGGCACAATTTCAAGAATCAGAAACGGATTTTCCCTGGTTCCAAGCTTTGCCGCTGCGGCATTCGCATCGTAAATGTTGCGCTTCGACTCCGGAATCTGCTCTATCTGGTCAACGACCCCTCTTGTCATCACCGGAAGTTTCTCATCCGCCTTTAATTTATTCCGGTACCCGACAACCCCAAGACAGACAACAAGCACCCCCAGCATACAGACTGCGGATGCAATTCTCTTTTTCCTGTTTCCGTTATTTTTTTTCTGCCGATGCCATCTTACCATCTTCAATACGAACGCCCCTTCCTTACCTGAGTACATTTCTCAGCTTGAATTCATTTTGTATCGTATACTTCTGTTCCAGATATTGCATATCAAAAGAAACCGAAACGGATGCCTTTTCCGCGGAAGCATTTACTGTGCCGGTAAATGCCGTAACATATTCGCCGATCAGATTTTCCTGCACCTCATCCGTAGCTGCAGAAATCACCGTTGTATCGGTTTTTGGATCTGCCACAGCCATTTTCTTTGTATATAATTTCTTTCCACCTGCAGAGATCCAGATCACCCGCTTGCTTGCAGCCTCCGGGGCTGCGGCACCTGCCGGATTGGTTACCGATGGGGTGTTCGGAATCGTGTAAATGGCGATCCCACGGACACCGGACACGGATGGGTCAAGTTCCTCCACCCGGTTTCCTTCCATCACCCACATGCCGATCTGCTCCATCAGAATCTGTGACTCCGACTGCAGATCAATCTGCGCAGACGCGTGGTTATAATTTTTGTGCGCCATTCCAAGGAAAAGCGTTGCAGCGCCTAAAATAACCGTTGAAATTGCAATCGCGATAATCAGTTCCACAAGCGTAATTCCCCTATGATCGTTCGGCACACTGCCACCCCCTTTAAAAAGTTACTGCTCCGTAAAATGCCTGCCGGTATCTTTCACCAGCCGGATTGTGTATGCCGGGACACCATCAATATAAATGGCATTCACATTTGTACAATCGTCATAAAATGCCGTTTTCTTATAGGCAATCTTAATAAATGTCCCACCGGCACCCGGTTCTGTCAGTTCCTCCCCGGTGCTGCTGTCCTTACGGATTTTAATTGTATTATTACACAGCTTCGTCCCGTCAGATGTCAGCTTTGTATCGTCAAAACTGCCCAGATTATCGGACAGGACACGCGTATAATATCCATTGTCCAGCTTGTAAATATACAGATAAGAACTGCCGGCTTTGCTCATCGTCCTGACCTGAAGCGCATCCAGCGAAGAATCCAGCGTCCTTACCACCTTCTGCGTATTGGCATAGTGCAGATGCCCGATCATCATGACAGACGTGCTTGCAAGAATGCCAATAATCGCAATAACGATAATGATTTCAACGAGCGTAATTCCATTCTGCCCCAAAAGTTTTCGTTTCTTCATTGGCACACCCCTTACCCGTTCTTCTTCCAATTATCATAGTTCAAATAAGAATCCAGATCAAGGTTTCCGGAAATATTTGATGCCGCAAGGGAAGAACAGCCTTTGAAAAACTGGGAAAACAGCGGAGTATCCCGTTTCTGGTCCTCGGTAAACAGCTGGGAAACCAAAAGCTTGTTTCCCCGTACCGAAGCATTGGAATCAAAAGAGATCACCCCACCGGAAATAATCATTCCCTCAAACTGTCCGGACACCCTGACATCCCCGGTTGCAATGACAATTCCCTTTGTAACCGTAGCTGGAAGTGCATAAGTTCCGGCATTTTCAATCAGGTATACATCTGCGGCCGGGGAATACACCGTTTCCGAAGCCGTCGGGGATGCCTTGTGTTTCTCCACCTCTGTGGTAAATGCACTCCGGTCAATCAGATAGTCAAACAGCGGATTTACCGTTTTGTCAATCACTTCATGCCCACTGGCATCCGTAGATGTCAGACGGACATTGTCTTCGGTCACTCCCTGCCCCTGATCCGTCAGTCCCAGTTCCAGCGACTTATAGCGCACGGCAAGCTTCGAACAGTACTTCCAATATAACCCACTGCTGTCTTTCCAGTTGTCCGGCGCAATCGTATACGTTCCAACCTCCAGCATATCTGCAGAAGCCGCCCGTTTTAAAATGTCCCCGGAAAACGTCATAATCGTATTGGAATCCACAATCAATGCATCCTCATCCAGATAGATATTGGCATACTGTGCCGTTTTCCCCTGATTGTTCACATAATAATCGGAAAAAAAGTCATTCGCAGACTTCTCCGAATTAAAATTCAGGTAATAATAGACCCCACCCGGAAAATAATAGGGAACCACCTGCCGGCTGCTGTTTAAATATCCTTTCAGCGTACTTTCACTGATTCCGGTATATGCCGCATACTTCTTTTGATCCAGACTTTTTCCATCTCCTGACACATATTCCAGTGGAACATAATATGCCAGCTGGTTCGTCCGCGCGGAGATGGACTCGCCCATCAGAATATCCTCGTTACTGGCGTCGAGCTTTCGCGAAATAAACGTCCGCCCTGCCAAAAGCAGGTAATTCAGCCCTTTGATATCCAGATGGCTGCTTTTTCCATTGACCATCATGGCACTGCTAAACTCCGCCTTTTTCGCAGAATCTGGATCCTGTGCGCCATAATTTTTCTGGAAATTATAGCCGTAATAATTGCCCTGCAAAGTCACGGAACTCCCCCTGCCAGCCAGTTCCAGATCATCCGCCACATACATATTTCCGTTCATATGGATAGAGGAAGCACCGTTTGTCCCGGCAGACGATGTCCTTATATTTTCCGCCCAGATCGAGGAACCACCGTCCCCGACCGTCAGGTCTGATCCGCTCTCCGTCACGATATCCCCACGTGTAAGAACCGTCTTCCCCTTGATCGTACCGTTTCCGCCCGTGGACGCATAAATTCCGTCTGCCCCGGCATACACACTGCCATCCACTGTCACATTCTGTGCCCCGATGTTGATCTGTCTGTCGGCTATCAGCGCATAACGCATAAACTCCTGCACCTGCCCCCTGCCGGAGAAATTCATCTTCGGAGTGGAAAACACCAGGTCGGTTTTGATCGTTGTCTCATAATCCTGTGCATCCTTATACCGGATCTGCACACCCTTTAACGTAAACGTCCCTGCACCGTAATCCACCTCATATTTGGGATCTGCGGCAGGAATATAACAACCCTGGTCTGCGGCTTCTTTGATGCAGCTTTTTACCGTATCCGTATCATAGCCGGAAACCCGGTACGCCACATTGCCGGAAGCGTCCATGGTATCCGATGCACCAACTGCCGGATCTGTGTGGTTTTCTGCAAACTGCTTCTGCAGCCCGTCCATATATCTGGTGGCAAATACTTTCTGCACATCCCCGCCGGAAGCAGAATACGTCAGGTAATTTTCAAGGACATCCGCATACGCTTTCTCCAGTGACTGCTCTGCAAGTTCCCTTGCACCGGCACGCAGATTATCCATCAGTTCATCCGCACTGTAGAAATTTTTCTTCGTGCCGCGTTCCACTTCCTTCATCTCAATATTGACAATCGTAATCTTCGTGATCACCACGGCAATCAGGCTTACCACAACCATCAGAACCAGTACGGCAAGCAGGGAGGCGCCACGGTTATCCTGTTTGAACCGGTTTCCTTTCATCGCTACTCTCCTTTCGACGTGCTGACCGTAATATAACGGTACTTTTCCTTATCCGGATTGTTTCCGCCCTTGCCTTTCTTATATACACAGACCGTCAGATCGACCTTTCGCACTCCCCCGCTGCTTGCCACCAGAGGGGCAACCGACCCAGCCGGCAGCTTAAAGCTGTCCTGATAAATTGCTCCCTTGTTGGTCACCGCAGCCGGATCATCCGGATACGACTTGTTGCCAAGGTTTGATGCCACAGACGGCATCGGGCATCCCTGCGGCAACACCGTCATCTTATAATCCGGTCTGATGCTGTTGACATCCGCAATATTCTGGCATACAAACACCAGCTTAGGGTTCACACCGGCAGCGTATGTAACCTCCATCGTATCGCTGTCCTGCGCCACATGGTACATAAGGTAAATATGTTCCACGTCACGGATGTCTTCCTCTGCAAACTCATTACATTCGTATACTTCCGAAGGATCTATGCCCAATACCTCATCGCCTGTTTCCCCACATGTATAGCTGCATGCCACCCGGACATGCGTACTGTCTGCCGTAACCGAAAATTTCCGCTTCATCTTCGCCTGCAGTTCGCTATCCCCAAGCGGAAGCGTCCCCGGATGTGCAGCGGCATATGTCATATTTTTTTCCGAAAAATACGTCATTGCTTCCTGCAGCTGGTTATGTTCCAGTGCCACAACATCTTTTGTGTCATCAATCCCTTCGATCTGTGGGATATTGGTGTCATTTTCGGTCGCAGCCGTACTGACAGAAACCTCGACATCATACGTGCTGCCAGAAGTGCCTGCCGATGCGTAGTACACATTCTCCGCCTGAAATGCCAGTGCCGGGGCAGCCGCCGGAGTCTCACGGAGCAGGGTGTAGCCCTTTCCTTCCAGATAGGGAACACGAAAGCCTGCCCCTGTCGTCACCACAGCCAGCTCTTTTTGGTTTTTTAAATTCTCCAGCACTTCCTGCGCCAGATTGGTTGCGTGCTGTTTGTCTGCCATCATCGCATTGTACTTCATGGACTGCGTAAAATAAGACAGCAGCGGAATGGAAATAATGGCAAGAATTGCCATGGCAAGGATGACTTCCAGCAGGGAAAATCCACCATTGTTATTCGGTTGTCTCTTCATCTGCGGACCTCCTTCCCATCCGTTTTACGGTGCAGTTTCAAGCGATGTGCTTCTGCCAAAAATACTCATCACACCTTTTGACATATTCGGGAATACCGGTGGAACATACTCTTTTCCGGTGTTCTCCAGATAATACATATTCAGTGTCATCTCCCCGTTTAATTTTCCGGTGGAATCATCATAATTTGCCGTAAACTGTGAAATCGTTGTACGATCCTTAAAATTGTTGACATAAGCAATCATTTCCTTTAACCCGGCATAGCCTGCCTCATAGCGGATACCGATAGAAGCATAATATCCCCGGACCTCTTTTGGCTCCGGTCCTGCCGTTTCCTGTTCTGCTGCGTCTGCCCCCTGTGTGCTCTCTTCACTCTGGCTTTCGGATGCAGAAGATGCCTCTGCATCCGGTGCGGTAGTGGAAGAAGCATCCGTTCCTGCGGCCGTGTCCGTGCCATCGGTCTGCACATCCACAGCAACCGGCTGGTTCATGGTAAACGTAATGTCCGTAATATGGAAATCGCTGCTGTTATCCTCATACGCCTGTAACGACTCAATAACCTTCTCGGTTGTCATTGCCGAAGGATACATACCGATAATCGTCTTCTGCTTTTTTACCATCCGCTGAATATTTTCTTTTACCTTCGGAAGACCTGCCTCCATCTGTTCCATCTGCTGCACTTTTGCCTGATCGGCCGTATTCTGCTCTTCAATCTTTGCTGCCTTGCTCATTCCCTTACTGAAAATAAAGAAATACGAACATGCCACTATGACAATCGCACAGAAAATGAGCAGCAGTCGCTTGTCGGAATCTGAAATTTTAATTCTATTCATTGGTCTGCTCCTCTCCTTCCATGCTGTCTGTATCGGTATCTGTATCCGCAGACGGAACCGCTTCTTTTATGAGATGCCCGTCCTCCCCGAGAAATGCGCCGGTATAATAAGCATTTAACGTATACGTCCACGTCACCGTGCCGCTGTCTTCATCAGACTCCTCCGACATAGACGGAATCGAAAGATTTTCAAGCAGCGTCACATCCGCAAAATTCAACAGCATCTGTCCGACCGTAACTTTCCGGTCTGCCTCCATATTCAGCGTTACCAGCGAACCATCCGTCTGGATACTTTTTACATGGATGGTTGTCGGAAGTTCATTTTCCAGCTGCGCAATCAGCGGATACAGTTGCTCATTTTTCGTGATGGTGGCAAGATCCAGTTTCTCATACACCTGTTCCTCCGCCTGTACCCGCGCGTAATCGTCATACGTCTCCTGCACATAGGAAAGATCATTGATCCGTTTGGTCAGGTTGCGGTGCTCACGATAAGCCAGCAGCTGACGCACACCGGAACCGAGAATCAGCAGGACACTTACCAGCACTGCCCCCGCCAGAATCACATATGCCGTGTGCAGGTCGTTCTTTTTGGAATCTGCCACAAGCATGTCCTTTGGTCTGGCATCAATTGGATGAACCGCTGCACCGATGACCGAAAGGAAACCGACAGCCGTTGCCGCCTTCGGTCTCATCCCGGAAGATGCCGCATCCGGTGTTACCGTCCCCTCAGCCGCCTTGTTTTTTCCGCTCCGTAAATCGATGACCTTCGTGAAATCAATTTCCTGCAGCGGAAGCGGAAGTTCCTGTGCAAACAGTTTGTGCATGCCTGCAAAACGGGAACCATCGCCAACCAGATAGACATTCCCGACAAATTCCTGTTTGACCTGATTCTGATAATACTCAACCGCCGTGTTTGCAATGCGCAGATGATACCGCAGGGACTCCGCCAGATCCTCATATGCCTCTTCTGCCAGAGCCTGCTGACGCTTCATCTCCTCCTGGTTTCCCATATCCGGAATCGTCGGACGGTTGTATATCACATTGTGGTCTAAAAGGAAATCAAGTGCTTTCTCCTCATCGTCAATGCCAAGCACCGGATGGTCGATCACCGCTGTGATCGTAGCTCCATAGCCATACGGTGTCACACGCTGAAAGACCAGTTTTTTATTTTCCAGAATACTGATGACCGTTGCCTGTTCTTCCAGCTGCACGACCACGGCATTTTCCAGAAAACTGTCGCACAAAAGCTGTACCGTTCCGTTTCCGATATAGTCAAACGTCTCCACCTTAAGCCCTGCCAGCTCGGCAAAGGTCACATAGTTGTTTAAAAGGTTATCCGGAATTGCAACGAGAAGCAGCTTAAGCATCTTCTTTCCGTCTTCTTCCTCCACGTCCATCTTGCTGTAACTAATGGTGTAATTGCTCACATCCATCGGGAAGTAATCACGGATCTGTGCCTCAATGATTCCCATGATCTTATTGTCCTTGACAAACGGGATCATGACCTCACGGGTGACAACCTTAGAGGAGGAAAGGGTAAATACAACTTCCTTCTCATGGATATCGTGTCTGCTTAGTTCGGCCTTTAATGCCGATGCAAACGCTTCTTTATCGCGGATATAGCCATCTTCCACCGCATGTTCCGGGGTGCGGAACGCAAACGCTTTATGTACCGGCGGATTTTTCTTGCGGTAATCGACCAGTGCGACTTTTGTCCACCATACACCGGCCTCAATACTTACTACTCTTTTGACCATTTTCATTTTCTCCTTTATATTTTCCGAAAGGTTTTCATTGGAAAATGTACAAAAATAATTATGCTTTGTTCATGTTCTCTTCGGGAAGAGACTGTAAGAATTTTGGCGAAAGGTTTTGCGTGCCGGACGCGACCGGACGACATTCGCCATCCGGGCTCATGTCGTCCTTTCCCGTACATCCATGTACGGGAATCGCTGGATGTTGACAAAATTCTAACAGGCTCTAACCCTTGAGAAAAATCACAAATCCTAATTATTTTTCTACATTTTCCATCGTTACGTTATGACATAAAAATTTATATAGCGAAAATGACAGATGTTCAAAATTCGCCACAGGAATAAGAAAAACTTTACTCTTAGTTCATGCCACGTTTTAATAGATGCCCATCATGCCGAGATACCAGGTCCAGAAACGGCTGCCCCAGAGTGCGGCGATGAATATGCCTGCCGAAAGGTACGGGCCGAGTGCAAGCAGGTTGTTTCGCTTGCTTACTTTCATGCGGATGGTATGGATGACGGAGCCAAGAATGCATGCAAGAATAAATGCAAAAATAATGTTTTTTGCACCTAAAAGCAGGCCTGCATATGCCATGAGTTTGATGTCTCCCCCACCGATTGCTTTGCCGGAGGAGAAATAATACAGGCCATACAAAAACAGGCTGACAATGACTGCCCCGATGATATGGGACAGGATATGCCGGAAATCATACACGGTCATGATGATACCGAGAAGTCCCAGAAACAGGTTCTGGGATATCGGTATCTGATAGGTTCTCTCATCGATAACCGCAATGACAATCAGGGCAGATGTCATGAGACAATACAGCACACTGCTGAACGTGAAACCGCCCGCCATGAAAACGACCACATACAGCACACCATTTAAAGCCTCGATTAATGGGTACTGTATGGAAATCCTAGCACCACATTGCCGGCATCTGCCCCGAAGAATTATGTAGGAAAATACAGGAACCATGTCCCGCCAGCCCAGCTTACACCCGCAGTTCATACAGTGCGAAGACTGCACGATATTCTCTTTTTTCGGGATACGGAAGATCAGCACGTTTAAGAAACTGCCGATGACGATTCCGTATAAAAATATAACAATATAAAGAAAAATCGTAAGTTGGGTTAGCATAGTAAATACTCCTGATTAACGTTTGAATTTATGCTATCACAAGCCAAACCTTATTTTGACTCAATTGGATCAAAGGTTCCACCAGTTGTAGTCACTGAAACCATTGGTTTAGAATCTTGACATTTAATAGTAACTGCTGTAACTTTCTTTCCTTCTTTAGATTCAAGCTTAAGATCTTTTACATTCGTTACTCCATTATATTCAGCAAAAGCATTCTGTAACTTAGTAGCTCCTGCTGTATCTGATCCACCAGAAACACTTACTGTAGAGCCAATTGTAATTGTATATACTGATTCTGTTAATTCTGATGCTGCCGATGAATATGCTGCCGTAGCATCTGTACATAATCCACTAAGCACCTGAACATCCTTTGCGTGTCTTGACTTGTCAATATAAGGAAGTACCTGTGTACCAACAATACCTACCAAAATTGCCATAATTGCGATAACGATAATCAACTCTACGAGAGAGAAACCTTTGTTATCCTTCTTTTCATTCTTTGCTTTCATGTTCTGAAGCAGTTCCATAATTTTCTTCATACCCTTTGTTCTCCTTTTTTGAATAGATTTTTATGTATCTATCATCACATGCCTCATGGCAGACATGTAACAACCCTTCTTCTGCCTGCGGTCAGGCTCCGATGCTGTCGTACAGGCTGTACATCGGCATCATGATCGCAAGGACGATCGGCACCACAATAACTGCCATCACAATAATGATGAGCGGTTCCATTGCGGCAAGCAGTGCCTCGGTCGCTGACTCCACCTCTTCATCATAATATGCTGCGACTTTGTCGAGCATGTCTTCCATATTACCGGTTTCCTCCCCGATCTCTATCATATGGTAGACCATCGGTGGAAAGACCCCGGAATCTGCCAGCGGCTTCGAGAGCGGGATTCCACGGCTGACCTCTTCGGTCGCATCTTTTAATGCCTGCTTAACCACGGCATTCCCCATCATCTCGGTCACAAGCCCGAGTGCATCCACCAGCTGGACACCGGAGCCCATCAGTGTGGACAGTGTTCGCGTCATGCGCGAGGATGCCGTCTTAATGCTGAGCGGACCGACCAGCGGTACCTTTAGAATAAATTTTCCCAAAATATGTGCCCCGCCCTCTGTCTTTTTCCACGCATGGATAAATATGGCAATCCCTGCGATGATGGCAACAATAAAATACCAGCTGTGCACAAAGAAATCACTGACTGCCATGACTGCAAGCGTGATACCCGGCAGTTTTCCGCCGACTTCGTCAAACTGGGAAGTAAAGGTAGGCACAATCTTAATCATCATGATGGCTACAACAACGATAATAACAAGAATCAGGATGACCGGATAAATCGCCGACTTGATGATCAGCCCCTTCAGGTGGGCTTCTTTTTCAAACTGGCTTCCCACACGGCTGAATGCTTTATCCAGTCCACCGGAGGATTCCCCGGCGGCAACCATCTGCACCATGAGGTTCGGAAAAATCTTCGGGTGCTCCGCCATCGCAACGGCGAGGGTCTCCCCTCGCTGTACGGAATCCCGCACTTCTGCGATTGCGTTGGCAAACGGTTTGTTCTCGGTCTGCTCGGATAGCATGTCGAGTGCCTCGACGACGGTCACGCCGGCATTTAATACGCTCTCAAACTGGCGGCAGAATACGCTCATTTCGCGGACGCTGACGGCTTTTCCGATATGGATTTCGAGATCTTTGTTAAATGCGTTGGCTCTTGCGATGGAAACGATGGTGTTGCCGCCGGATTTGAGTTCTGCCGAAGCGACTTCCATGTTCATGGCCTCGATGGTGCCGGTTTTTGGTTTTCCATCGGCCCCGACCACTTCGTATTTATAACTTGCCATGTCTTAACTCCTTTTTAAAACAGCTTCTGCTGCATGTTTCCTGTATCCTGTGCATACTCTACGGCATTTGCCGCATCGATTTTGTGTTTCAGATACAGGCTGAATAAGGAATCATCCATCGTCTGCATGCCAATCTTCTTACTTGTCTGCATGATGGATGGAATCTGGTGTGCCTTATCCTCCCGGATCAGGTTTTTGATCGCCGGGGTACCGAGCATGACTTCAAATGCCGCCACACGGGATTTTCCGTCGATCGTCGGCAGAAGCTGCTGCGAAATAACAGCTTCCAAAACCGATGCCAGCTGGGAACGGATCTGATTCTGCTGATGCGGTGGAAACACATCAACAATACGCTCGATCGTTGGTGCCGCACCAATGGTATGCAATGTGGAAAATACCAGATGTCCGGTCTCTGCCGCCGTAATCGCGGTGGAAATCGTATCAAAATCTCTCATCTCTCCCACAAGGATAATATCCGGGTCCTCACGGAGTGCTGCACGAAGCGCATTTCCATAGGAATCCGTATCAAGGCCAATTTCTCTTTGGTTTACAATTGACCGATTGTGTTTATGTAAATACTCAATTGGATCTTCCAATGTAATGATATGTTCATTCCGTTCTTTGTTTATGACATCAATCAAAGAGGCCAGCGTGGTTGATTTACCACTTCCTGTTGGTCCCGTCACAAGAACCAGCCCTCTCTTTTTCTTTGTCAATCCAAGCACAGCTTCCGGAATACCGAGTGCTTCCGGTGTTGGAATATCACTTGCCACAATACGAAGAACTGCAGCATACGACCCCCTCTGGTGAAATGCATTGACACGGAATCGCCCCACACGGGTATCGGTATAGGCAAAATCCACTTCACCAGTGGCCTCCATGGTTGCCTTCTGTTTCGGTCCAAACATGGATTCCACCAGTTCTTTGGTCATCGCCGGTGTCAGTTTCTCAAATCCGTCCATTTCATAAAGTGTTCCGCTGATCCTGCACTTCGGCCGTACCCCCACGGTAATATGTAAGTCAGACGCATGATGCGCTTTTGCTATCGAAAGAAGCGTATACATTGACAATTCCATCTGTTTTGCTGCCTTCCCTTCCCTGTTTTATTTAATCCTCTTCGTCATCGTATGCCACACGCTGCACTTCCTCGACGGTGGTGATTCCGCGCAGTGCATAATCAATGGCACTCATGCGAAGCGTTTTCATGCCATGTGTTAGTGCGATCTCCTCAAGCACATCCGCATTCTCCCCGCGGTTGATCGCCTGCCGCAGGTCTGCCGTGACCGGCATGATCTCATAAATACCGATTCTTCCATAGTATCCGGTTCCGCCGCAGCGGACACATTCTTTGTGCCCCGGTGTGCGGACATTGATCCGTCTGGCGGGATCCTTTATGCCGAGTATTTTTTTCTCCCCTGCGGTTGCCTCCCGGACAATTCCGCATGCCGGACAGACCCGGCGCACCAGACGCTGGGCGATTACCCCGACCACGGAATCCGCAATCAGGTAGTTCTCCACTCCCATATCTGCCAGACGGGTGATGGTATTTGCCGAACTGTTTGTATGTAAGGTGCTGACCACCAGATGTCCGGTGATGGATGCCTTTACCGCAATCTCTGCGGTCTCCTGGTCACGGATCTCCCCGATCATGATGATGTCCGGATCCTGACGCAGGATGGAACGCAGTGCCGAGGAAAAGGTAAGTCCCGCCTTTTCGTTTACCTGTACCTGGTTGACCCCGTTTAAGTTCGCCTCAACCGGATCTTCTACCGTGATGATATTGACACCTTCTACGTTTAATTCATTTAATGCGGTATATAATGTCGTGGACTTACCGCTTCCGGTCGGTCCCGTGACGAGAATAAGCCCGTTCGGATGGCTTAGGATGTGGTCAAATTTTTTTAATTCGTCCTCCGGGAATCCCAGATCCCGCTTGTCCAATGTCAGTGCTTTTTTCTGTGCGAGACGCATAACGACCTTTTCCCCGTAGACGGTCGGAAGCACGGACACACGGATGTCGTATTCCTGCCGGTCCACAATGCTGGTCGCACGACCGTCCTGCGGGCGGCGCTTTTCGGAAATGTCAAGTCCGCTGACAATTTTAATTCTTGCGATCAGTGCGGCATGCAGGCTGATGTCATGCCGCATGGCTTCGTGCAGCACGCCATCCACACGGAACCGGATCCGCACCTGGTTTTCCATCGGCTCGATATGGATATCGCTGGCTCTCCTGTGGACCGCCTGCTCGATGATCTGTCCTAACAGTTTGACAATCGGTGCCTGCTGGACATTGTTCTCATCGTTTCCACTCCCGGGATCTAGGGCTGCCCTGGCTTTTGCCTGTTCCTGCTTTTCCCTTGTATACTGTTCTGCCACACGCAGGGCTTCTGCATTTCCATAGTAACGGTCGATAGCTGCCGCAATATCACTCGGAGTTGCAGCAAAACGCTCCACCTGACACCCGGTAATGATGGAAACATCGTCCATCGCCCGGATATCCAGCGGATCGCTCATTGCCACGCACAAAAGATTGGGATTTTTCTCATTGAACTTAAACGGAATCAGATTATACTTCCGCAGCACTGCCTCGTCCAAAAGCCGGATGATTTCCTCCGGGATGCGCAGGGTCGACAGATCGACACTCTGTATTTTCAGCTGTGCCTTCAGTGCCTCTACGATCTGTTTTTCGTCTGTAAACCCCAGATCTATCAGTACCACTCCGAGACGTTCTCCCTGTTTTTCTGTTTTCTGGACCTGTAACGCTTTTACCAGCTGATCCTGCGAAATAACTCCTGCATCCACAAGCAGATCGCCCAGTCGCTTCTTCCGGGCAAACCCTACCAACTTATCCATGTAATACTCCCACTACGTTAAACATTTATTATTTTCGAATAATTTCGAGCAATTAATGATTATTATAACCTTTTTTGTTCTCTATTGCAATCCTTTTTCATGTATAAAATATAACTTTATTGCATTTTACCGTTTCTTTTTTTGTGCAAATTTCACATCTAGGTCTTTTGTCCTATTTTATTTGCCGTCATTTCCTCCACAAAAATGCCATATCCTTTCGTTGGATCGTTAACAAGCACATGGGTCACGGCACCGATCAGTTTTCCATCCTGCAGGATCGGGCTTCCGGAGAGTCCCTGCACGATTCCGCCGGTCAGCTTCAGCAGGTTCTCATCCTCCACATGAAAACGGATTCCCTTATTTTTATCTCCCGGTGTATAATCAAGATCATCAATTACGATGCGATACGACTGCAGTTCCCCGGACGCATCCGACAGAATTACCGCATCCTTTGTCTGAATCTCCTGTTTGTAACCGACCGGACACAACAGACTTTCGTTTTTCTTTTCTTCCCGGAAGTTTTTCGTCAACGTGCCATAGATACCGATTTGTGTATTGCTGGACACTTCTCCGATCTGGTTGTCTTTCCCATAATAGACAACTCCCTCCAGCTCTCCCGGTGTTCCCCGGACACCTTTTTTGATACCGAGCACCTGTGCTTTGTACAGCCGGCCGTCTGACAGACGGAGCAGGTCTTTGGTCTGTCCGTTTCCGATTCCGTGTCCCAGTGCCCCGAAGTTTCCGTCCTGATCAAAATAGGTCAGCGTGCCGATCCCTGCCATGTCATCTTTCACCCAGAGTCCCAGACGATAGCCTTTGTGTTCTGCTGCCTCAACCGGCTCCACCGATACCTGAATCTGCTCGGCTCCGCGCCACAGGGTCAGCACCACCGGTTGTTCCCCGTACTGATTGATCCGCTCCATCAGTTCTTCTTTTTTCGTGACCGCTTTTCCATTTACAGCAGTAATATAATCTCCCGGAAATACAATGTGTTCTGCCGGCTGCCGGCTGCTTCCGTCCACAGTTTCCACCGGGCCGGATCCCAGCACCAGTACTCCCTGGGCAGCCCCGTAAATGCCCACCACCTGTCCGCTCACGTATAAAGATTTTCCGTTCACCACGGAAACCTGCACCTCTTTCATGGGAAGGATGCCAAACAGATAGCAGGTCAGTGTATATTCCCCCTGCTTCAGCTGGCTGCACGTTTCCACTGCCCGTTCCTGCTTCATTGCCTGAAACGTCCGCTCCCCGATCTGTGCTATAACGGATTGCGGTTTTGTGGACATTGCCAGTGTGACCGGAATTTTTTTGTCCAGTTCCAGTTTCTGCCCCTCCTGCACGTATACATGATCGGGAATGGCATGTATCATGGTGGCATAGGCAAAGCAGCACAGCGCCAGAACATAAATACAGATAATATTTTTGAATATACGCATATAAAAAGACCGCATGCCAAAGGTTCTCCTATCTTCTCGGATACCTTTAGTATGCGGACTTTGGTTTTATCTATTCGTATTTTTCTGCCAGACTTTTCATCTCGCGTGCGTTTTGTAAAACCGTATCCGTGATCTCCACGCCGCCAAGCATCCGCGCCAGTTCCTCGATACTTTCCTCTTCCCGCAGCGGATGAATCCGGGAAACCGTGGACGCATGCTCCACCGATTTTTCAATCAGGAAATGGGCATCTGCCATGGCAGCAATCTGCGGCAGATGAGTGATGCAGATGATCTGGTGCGTCTTTGCCAGCAGTTTCATCTTCTGCGATACCATCTGTGCCGTACGCCCGCTGATTCCACTGTCAATCTCATCAAAGATCAACGTCGGAATCTCATCCGTATCCGCCATGACGGTCTTGACCGCGAGCGCAATACGGGAAAGTTCTCCGCCGGAAGCGACCTTTCCCAGAGGCTTTAACGGTTCTCCCGGATTGGTGGAGATCATAAATTCTGCCTCATCCCAGCCTCCGGCACTGTACTCCGTCTTCCGGAATTCCATCGTAAACTGCACATCTAAAAAATTCAGATCTTCAAGTGCCTGTGCAATCGCTTTCGTCAATCCCTTTGCCGCTTTCTTCCGGATTCCGGAAACCTCTGCACACAGCCCGTCCAATTCTTCTTTCTTCCGGTTCATGGAAGTTAAAAGATCATTTAAGTATTTATCATAATCCTGTAATACGGCAATACGCTTTGTTTTTTCTTCCGCTGACTGCAGAATCTCTTCCATCGTATTTCCATACTTGGATTTCAGGTGATTGATCTCATCAAGCCTCTTTTCGGTCTGATAAAAGACTTCGTCATCAAATTCCTCCCCCGACAGGTAGGAAGAAATCTCATGATTGAAATCGCTCAGCAGATTATCAATATCGGTAAGCATCTGTTCCATCTGCGCAATGCGCTCCTCATATGCCGAAACCGAACTGACTTCCCGCAGGGCACGGCTGACGAGTTCCGATGCATTCTCTCCGGTACCGCCGTCTCCCC
>ENA-OPCW01000525-OPCW01000525.1-human-gut-metagenome-genome-assembly--contig:-NODE-525-length-20960-cov-3.955800_pt1 | contig 20960 bp, 20 predicted proteins | sample MGYA00241258_ERZ501496 | MGnify/ENA primary metagenome ERZ501496 (study PRJEB25962, sample SAMEA2042660) | human gut metagenome | biome: human gut; feature: human-associated habitat; material: faeces...
GCGTTTTCCCATATAGGCACCGCTGCCTTCGTCGCCGATGATATATCCCAGGGGAGGAATATTGTCCACAATCTTTTCTCCATCGTAGTAGCATGAATTGGAACCTGTTCCTAATATGCATGCAATACCGCTGTCGTGTCCGCAAAGAGCACGTGCAGCTCCGAGTAAGTCATTATATACTTCTGTATGAGTTTGTTCTCCGAAGACTTTCTTCAGGCAAGAGTTAAGCAATTTCCCTTTTTGTGGCCCTCCTCCTGCTGGAAGCGGTTGATCAGCGGAATGAAGATCTGCAATTTCTGCACCGGGTTTTCGTTGATGACATGAAAGAAGTGCCGGGCAGCTTCCAGACATTCTTCCGCAGGAATCGGATTTCCTTTAGGAATATCTTTAGTAGATTTATAATTATTATATATATTATAATTATATATATCCGCTTGCGGAAACTTTTCCGGTAATTCTTCCGGTAATGTTTCCGGTAAACTTTCCGCAGCATCTTTTGCTTTCCAAAGATAAGAGTAGAAAGATTTCATTCCATACACATTGCCGTCCGGAACGATGCCGAACGAACGGCTTTGCCTGACCGCCTCCACCAGGCAGCGTGCATTCTTGAACTTCAACGACAGGCCGAGGTCGTAGAAATTCTCTACGGGGTAAACCGCTTCATCATTCATGTAGGCGGTGACTCCCAAATAGAGGTCCAGCAGTTTCGAAATGGTAGAATCTGTTATTTTACGGCTTTTCCACAGCCCTATGGTCTTTCGCAGTTCGTATATGGAAAGAGTAGTCATGTTTGCTTTCATTATCTGTTATTTTTAAAATCTCGGCGAAGTTAACGCTTTGCCTCCGGAAAAACTGTACCCGACAGTTGGGTACAGATATACAGTTTATTATATTTATTAACATTTAAAAACGAAATCAGTATGATTTTAAAAGCAAAAAAAGCCGCCGACCACATGGAGTTCGGCGCATTCATCAGTCGTGAAATCCGTCTTCTAAAAATTGATCGCGCAATGTTCCGCGAAGAGTGTCACATGAGTCAGTCCTATCTTGAGGACATAAAAAAGGGCTCCATAATTATGAGATAGACTATTATGAGCACATTCTGAGCGCGTTCAGCAAATTTACCACTCCCGAAAACGCCCGGCGCATCTATCTGGAAGGGGTAAAAATCCTGTTTCCGAAGCTGAAAGAGTGATTTTTTTCCACTGCCCATTGCGAGGGAAAAAAAATTTCCTGTCAAAATACTTGGTGTTCTGACGAGTTATCCGTAATTTTGCCTCGCATTTATCAATTACTATGGCTTTCGTCTTTCCTGCAAAATGTGGGAGAGGCGAAAGCGTAGCGTACTTGTCAGGAAGAAAAACTTCATAATTATCCCAAGTTGATTCCCATTTTCAGTCAAAAGCCAAGCTTGATCTTATAATTAAGCAACCTACATCATATGAGCACTACCAAACTATTTGCATCTATCCCTGCATTACGGTCTTCAATTCAAAAAGACATTGAAACTTATGAACTGCCAATTGAAAAGAATGACGTTAACAAGGCTTTCTTTGAGCCGAATAATGACACATTTGAAGCTGTTTGCATACAAGAAGGCAATCCACAAAAAATACTTATTCCGGCTGCCAATATGTATCCTTTCTTGTTTAGGGGGCAGACAAAGGATTTTGGCAAATGCCTTCCTTCCCTATATCGGGAGGAAGATAAACAAACGGCTCCCTATCTCTTCCTTGAAAGATTGCGAGAGGTTGAATTTACAGAACTGATAAAAAAACATCCTGTCGTCAAAGGATTTTTCGACCGGCACCATTTTACCGTAGACTTTATAGGCTTAGCTCAACACTATGGCCTGAAAACGGATGTCCTTGATCTGACCAACGATCTTGATGTTGCCCTCTTTTTTGCCATGTGCCCATACGACAGTCTCAATGACCAATACACTTATCATGACGATGGCAAACAGCATACAGCTATACTCTACGTAGTACCTCCGACTATCTACGCCCCCAGTCTACCCGACTCTTTTCTCAAAAGCAAAATCACTGCAATCGGACTCCAGCCTTTCAAACGTCCCGGTGCACAACGAGGCTTTGCTCTACATCTGCCTGATGGTGAGCAGCTACGAGCCTACAAATACGAGTTTCAATTCACTTGCGAAGATTCGAAAAAATATTTTGACCAATTTAAACAAGGAGAAGCATTATGGATAAAAGACGAGTTAATTGCAAAAGCCAAAGTTATTAGTCAAATGAAAACATTCTCGTATGACACCTTCAAAAAGGCATTTGCCCAATATCCCCCCAAGGGATATAGCAAAACCAGCATAAAGAAAGAGTTGAAAGCTATTGGCGTGGAAATTCTGACAAAAGGAGAAAGTACACACTTCACTGAAGAAGAAATAACATCTATAAAAAACGATTGGAACATCACAAACAAACAACAAATGCAAGAACAGATTACACGCATCAATTGGTTTGCTGATGATGATTGCACAATAGATCCTATCACGAAACAAAAGACTGTGAATCTTGACAAAAGACATCTCTACAGAAATCTAAAGATGCTCGGAGAACTGGAAATGATCCGGCTTGTACAGGCTGCGCAATTCTGTACCGGTGGAGAATATGTAGATTACAACCCCAAAAAGAAAGAAGAGAAGAAAACTCATCGTGAAACGGATTGGGAACGTATGGGAGGATATAGTGCAGATGCCAAAGGTAAGAGTTATTTGGAGGATACAGATATGATGTTAAAGTAGAACCAATCGGTAAACACTCTTATTTTGGTAATAATATCTATAATCAGTACGTGGCATGCGCACGACTGGAGGTGCATAGTTTTTTAGGAAGGATAAAACTCTAAATTATCAACACATTACTGTTATTACAAATTATATATAGACCAGGGATTGGTTCTAATATGCGCATGAATATTAGTAGCTGTAACTATTTTATATGGTTAATTACAGCATATTTGAGTCGCATATCTATAATTATAGTCATAAATAAATTCTTGTCGAGATTCAATATTCTAGCATATATCGATAAAAAGTCAATGTTATTTTTTGTTGTTCATTGGATACCATTAAGAATCGCAAGAAACATAATTAATTGGAAAATTCCCAATCGGTTCATTATTGAAATTTCGTCATTCTACATCATATTTGTCACTCTAACTCTTTTATCAGTGCTACTCCTTCAACAATATCTTCCTAAATGGGCATTGGGAGAACATTAAATTATTAGTAATTAAATGAGTAATCTGAAAAAAAATATATTCTTTGCCTTTGGTTCGCAGGGATTACAACTACTAAGAAGTATACTTGTATCTCTCTTAATTCCCAAGACTTTAGGTATTGAAGAATTTGGCTTTTGGCAACTCTTCATTTTCTATACCCAATATAGTGGATTTTTGCATTTAGGATTATTGGATGGCATATATCTACGAGAAGGTGGCAAGCATTATAAAGAATTAGACTTTAGATCTTTAGGAGCTCAATTCAGAATATTTCTAATATGGCAGTTTATTATTATAATTCCATTTATAATATTAGGATTAAATAGTTCTGACATCAATAGAACTATTATCATAATTTCAAGTTGTATCTATGCTATAATTAATAATACATTTACTTTCTTTCAGTATATATTACAAGCCGTAAACGAAATAAAAAAGACATCAGAGAAAAAAGGTTTAGTTTCTATACTATTCATTTTATCAGTATTTGCATTACTTCTATTTCGAACTACATACTTTATGCCATATGTATTATGTTACATAATGTGTCATCTAATAGGAATGTTATTTCTTATATTAAATGCAAAAGAGATTTTAACAAACATCTGCTATAAAATAACTCCCACTATAAAATCCGAACTTCTCTACAACTTTCAACATGGATTTATATTGATGACATCAACTATTACGGGCATGCTCATTCTTGGTTTTGGAAGATTCTTAGTCGACCTTAAATGGGGCATAAAAGAATTTGCAATGATTTCTTTTGCCTTTATGTTTGTAAACTTTTTCTTGATGTTCGTGAATCAGGTAAGTATAGTCTTATTTCCAGAACTTAAGAGATGGGAAAGAAATAAAATTGAAGATTTTTTCTCGGTAAATAGACAAAGACTTTCATTTATCCTTCCTCTACTTCTTTGGGGCTATTACGCTATAGAGGTTCTGATAAATATATGGCTCCCTAAATATCATGAATCAATACAATATTTAGTATTCTTATTGCCATTGTGTGTCTTCGATATAAAAATGAACTTATTATGTAATACGTTATTTAAAGTAACCAATAAGATAAGACATCTGATGGTATGCAATATTTTTGCATTACTTGTAAGTATCTTGTTTATTACAATATCAGTATATGTATGTAACAGTATGATAATGGTTGTCACATCTATGCTTTCTGCAATAATTATTAGAAGTATAGTTGCCGAATTTATCTTGACAAAGATACTAGATACGCCGTTAAACATAAAAGAGATGGTTACTGAATTAGCATTAGTGGCTATTTTCATTGTATGTAACACATGTTTCAATACGCTCACTTCTGCCATACTTTATGGACTCTGTAACATAATCCGCTTTGTTCCCAAACTGACTACTGCCAATATACTTCGATAAAACAGATTACAAAAATCCACTTTGTTTGTGTTTTATATTCTATGGGATAGGCTACTTTTCATTATCCTTCCTTGAAGTAGAAAACAAATCATTACATATAGTAAGTTTGGGATTATTTATATACACAAGGTAATATAAAAAATAAACTAAAGAGAGAACAATATAAGCATTATACTATGAAAGTAAGTGTTGTCATTATCTGTATGAATAATTTAGGGAATCTTTATCCATGCTTAGACAGTATTATCAAGCACACGCATGTATCATACGAAATATTCGTTGTTGCATTCATGTTTTCTGACGAGAATTTACAAATATTAAAGAGAGATTATCCATCAGTAAAGATAGTTGAAAGTAATGAACTTAGAGGATTTTCTGAAAACAATAATTTAGCCCTAAGAAAGACGATTGGAGAATATTGCTATATAGTAAATGACGACACTTTGACTGACGACAACGTCATAGACAAATTATGTAAGACATTTGATTCAGGGAAAGAGGATAATATAGCAATTGTTAGTCCTCTTATTCTAAACAAAGATGGTAGTGTTCAACGTAATGGTAAATGTCCATATAACATTTATACTTACTGTCTACAAATATTCAAGTTAAAAAAAGTGTATGATAAAATGTCGAAATATACAGGCGGAAGTGGAATTTATCAAACCTACAATATCTCAGGTTCTTGTTTTATGATAAAACGAGATATATTTGAAAAAGTGGGGTGGCTGGATGAAAGGTATTATTTCTGCCCAGAAGACATCGCTCTTTCTACTAAAATAAATAAGATAGGATTTAAATGTATAGTAAATACAAATGCAGTGATAACACATATTCATGGAGGCACATGGTCTAAAATTCTCCCCGCTACAATGCCGACGGCAGCCAAGGGCAATTTAATTTTCTACACAGAAAACAACGCTTGGTTTAAACCTTTTTTCATACTAACATCATGGCTTTACTATGGCATTGGCGGTATCAAGTGGTGGGTTAAGTATAAAATTATTCATTCAGAAGAAGCCCAAGCTAAATATACAGCAAACATCAATTGTGTAAAGACTATTGCTAATAAAGAAACGCCCAAGCAGCTATTCGTACGCTTATATAATGAACTAAAAAGAAAAAAATAATGAAGGCTATAGGATGTGTAATAGCATATTTTAAAAATCACAACAATTATGGGACATCACTGCAAGGATTTGCTACAATCAAAGCAATCGAGCATGAAGGCTATAAATGTAGGCTAATTCAGTATCAAAAATCTGACAGTTTATTTAAAAAGATTCGTTTAGCTCCACTAATGTTTATCAGTGGAGGTTGGCAAGCATATAAAAAGAAAATCAAAAAGAAAAAAATAACTGAATCTACAAGTTCATATGCCAAGGATATTAATATCCGAACAAGCGTTAATAATCAATGGAAATCCCAATATATGGATTCTTATTGCGATCTATATATAGGCTATAATAATTTGAAGTCAGGCTCTAAGAACTATGGACTTATAATAGTGGGCAGTGACCAAGTTTGGACACCATTAGGACTTTATTCTAAATTTTTCAATCTACTCTTTGTAGATGACAGTATTCCTCGCATGTCTTATGCATCAAGTTTTGGGGTTTCAAAGATACCAAGCTGGCAAATAAAGACTACCTGCAAATACCTTGATAAGATAAATAAGTTAAGTGTAAGAGAAATTCGAGGGAAAGAGATTATCGAAGAAATTTCTCATAACAAAGCACAAGTTGTGCTTGACCCTACTTTACTTCTTTCTCAAAGCCAATGGAGGGAAGAAATAGGCGATAAAAAACCAAAAGCTGAAGGAAAATATATATTTTGCTATCTACTAGGTAAAGACGAGAAGGTTCGTAAAGAAATAAATCATTTTAAAAAGATTACAGGCTTAAAAATCGTAGCAATGCGCCATATAGACGAATTTATAGCTTGTGATGAGAGTTTTGGAGACGAGGCACCGTATAATATAGACCCTTTAGATTTTGTACAATTGATCGCTAATGCAGAGTTTGTTTGCACAGACTCATTTCATTGTACTGTGTTTTCTACTATTTTCCATAAACAGTTTGTAACATTCTACCGATTCTTAAATACAAATAGTGATTCAAGAAATTCTCGTATAGATTCAATTCTTAATTTGTTAGGACTTGAAGACAGGCTGTATAATGGGAATCTTACAAGCCAGATGTTTAGCAAAATAGATTACAACACTGTAGAACAGAAAAAAAATCCACTTTTAAAATCATCATTAGAATTTTTAAAATCAGGATTAGCTTTATCGAAGAAATAATATGGAGAAAAAAAACATATCCTATACGGTAGAAAATGATTTATGTTTAGGATGCGGCATTTGTCAAGACGCCTGTCCTTTGCATGCTATAGAAGTGAAAGCGATTAAGGGAACTTTCAGCCCCATCGTAAATGAGGAAATTTGTGCTAACGGTAAAGGCTGCCATAGATGTTTTGACATATGTCCTGGCGTTGGTATAAATTTAAAACAAATCGCAAAAAATAATTTTAATCAAGATAATATCAATTATGATACTTATATAGGGCATTATCGGAGTTTTTATGTTGGACATTCTACAGACAAAGAAATTAGGTATCACTGTACATCTGGGGGCATGACATCACAATTTATTATATATCTTTTAGAGAAGAAAATAATTGAAGGGGCAATTGTAACAAAATTCAACAATAAAAATCCGCTTATGGTAAATACATTTATTGCCAGAAACAAAGAAGAGGTTCTTTCCGCAAAGGGCAGTAAATATGCCCCTGTTACAATGGCAGGTATCGTTGATTCCATAAAAAATAAAGACGGAAAATTTGTAATAGTAGGCTTACCATGTCACATACATGGATTTCGTAAACTCGAACTAATAGACAAAAAATTTAAACAAAAGATTTTTGCTTATTTCGGCTTATACTGCTCATGCGGACGTACTTTCTACCTAACAGATTATACATTAAAAAACAATTGCATAAGTCGTGACCAACTAACATATTTTGCGTATCGTGACAATGGATGCATGGGAAATCTACACATCCAGTACGTAGAGAAGAATTCTTTATCAAGAATTCATAATATTTCCGAAAACAAATTTGTAACGTCTTTACAAATACCTTATCAAAAATATTATCTTACACTCAGATCTTTCTTTAATGTACATCGCTGTCTCTATTGTATTGACCATTTCGCAGAACTATCAGACATTTCATTCGGGGACATCCATTTCGGTAAATATATAGAAGATAAATTGGGGATAAACTCAGTAGTTACTCGAAGAAATGATCTTGACAATCTATTGAGAGAGGCAAAAGATGAAGGTTATATTACCCTTGACGAAGTGAGTAAATCAAACTTACTTTCTTCTCAAAAATATGCCATGGTAAAAAAACATACTAATCCTGCCATAATAAAAATCTATCGCACTTTAGGTTTTAAAACACCACAATATAATGAAATATTCAAAACTGTTTCTACAGCAAAAGCAATGAAATCATTAATGATAAAGAAAGTCCAGATGTTTATTGGCAGTCATAAATCACTGTGGTGGCTAATTAAATTTGGATGTAAGAATATGCGTAATTGGAAATAAGTAATGCTATGAACAGATACATCAATGCTTTATTTACAAAGCACAAAAAGAAACATCTACCGTCGTTCCTACAAGGAACATGGTTTGATGAATGGATGAGTTACGGATATATCACCTTCATCACGTCGTTCATCTTCCAAGGTATGCTATATGCCAACTGGAGGGACAATGTTGTGAAAACAAGTATGGATGTAGCGATAACCTTGAGTTTTAGTTTTATCATGCCATGGTGGATAGGTTTAATTATTGCGCATACTGTCAATTACTGTATCAATGGTCAAGCTATCTGCGTATTCTATCATATACAGGCAGGAAATATAATAGCGCAAAAATTCTATGATGACACGATAAAAATGTATAATCGTTTACAAAAAGATTCTTGCATTGCAGTAGCTATTAGTTATGGGTCACTAAGCAAGGGAAAATGGCATAATTCTTCTGACATTGACATTAGATTTATTCCCCAGAAAGGTGAATGGAACTTCTGGAAGGCATGCTTTGTAGGACTACGTGAGCGTGCTTTGGCGTTTTTTAAAAAGTATCCTCTTGATATGTATATATTCTCGCTGAAACACTCCCATGAGGTTATGAGCAAAAATGAAATGCCAATTATATTTAAAGATGTAAATGACGAGAGCAAAAACTATTATCAAGAACTCATGTCTTTTGATGACTTTAAAATAATGTTCAAAAAAAAGTATCTGAAATGAAAGTAGGACTGAATACAGTAGATCTATTTCCTGGTCGCGAACGGTTAATGCCATTTAGAACTGTTATCGAAATAGCAAAAGCTATGAGAATGCAAGGTATAAAAGCAGACGTACTTAATTCTCATGTCGCTTCTGCAAATATCTCCGACTACATTTACCATGGTATTGATATTCGTCAATGCCCTCGCGAACTATACGAACTTAGCAAATGGGTCAACACCAATGAATATGATGTGTTTTTTTTCCCCGCCACATTTCGTGAAGGTCTAAAGAATCTCAGCGGATTGAAAATAATGAAGTGTAAGAAGATAGCCTATGTACCATCAGGCGTGACTCCTTTCAAGAATGCATTTTGGTTAATGAAATTATATGGTCTGTATGGTAAACAATGGATGCTTGAGGCAATTACACCCAAAACACTTATTGCAAAGAAATTGGCAAATGTAGGTTTCACAGATATAATTGGTCTTACAAATTACACAACCCACCAATGTGGAAATGCACTAAAGACTCATACAATTTATGCAGGTAAGGATGATTTTGAATATATTACAATGGATACTTCTATTGTTGAAAAGCATAAATTACAAACAAAAAAATTTTATCTCTTTACAGGTGCACCGGGACAAGTAAGAGGTGGATTAATTTTGTTAGAAGCTATTGACAAAATAGTAAAGGTCAACCCTGACATCAAAGTTGTTTTCCTACTACGCGATGATGTTGGAACACAATATGATGATTTTTTCAGAAAATATAAATCGATGCAGAATAAAAAGAATGTCTTGATTATAAAAGAAACTCTTGATTCTATGCAGCTAAAAGCATTTATGCATGCAGCCTATGCAGTTGTTTTACCATTCATATGTATACCAGCAGAAATACCTTTAACCTATTATGAAGCAATGTCTATTGGTATTCCTATTGTATCTTTTCCTAATGCAGGTTCAACAATGTATCTCGAAAAAGGAATTATGATTGCAAAGAATAACACCATTAATGGATTGTCTGAAGCACTTTCAATTTTATGGAACAATATTTCATTACGCAATAAGCTATCACAAGGAAGTATATCAATAATGGCAAAACATCCAACATGGCAACAGGTTAGTGAGCAATGGATATATCTGTTAAAATAATCAATCTCTTAAATATTTGAGATATGGAAAAGGAACTAAATAGCGTTATTTTATATTGCTGTGGCATTGGACTTCTACCTATTTTTCATTTATTTATAAAACGGAGAATAAAGTCTTTATCTTTCTTTATACTGCTTTGGATAGCAATCTTGACATCAACATCCATTGCATTCTATTTATTCTATTACCCAATACTTAATTCTCTTAGCCCGGAAGCATTATTATTTTCATTTGTAGGAATGTGTATACTGACAACTCCTCTATTTATTATAGATGAAACAAAAATAAAAAGAATAGATTTTTCCGGCTGTTTAGGATTCATTAACAAGTTCTGCATAGTCCTAGGAATTTTAAGCATACCGCCTCTTACAGAAAATTTACTCCATTTCAACACTCAATCAAATATGGACTTTCTTGTGGATACCCATGCTCTTACAGACTCTGGAGAAGTTACAAATCTTAGTTTTTTATCTTCAAAGATGATAAACTTTTGTTCGCACTTTGCAGACATCTTAGGTCTACTTTTATGTACGCTACTTATTAACAAAAAGAGAAATAAATGGGCAGTAATAGGTATTATAATTTGTATTCTCAGTCAGCTAATTAACGTATTTCTCAAAGGAGGACGATTATCTGTAGTTTATCAACTTTACGCATTCTTTATCGCCTATATGCTATTTTATCCGGTCTTCAACAAAAAAAATGTTTCTAAAATAAATAAAATAGGAGCAGTAATAGTTTCGATTTGCATATTATTATTAATTGTATCTACTCAAACGCGCTTTGGCGACAAGGATGTCACCTATATAAACGCTAAAGAAAATCAAGCAATGCTTGCGGCTTTATCAACTTATACAGGCGAAGCACCTATTCGTTTCTCTTCTTTTGGCTGGAAGTTAAAAGGTCATTCAGAAGGCCACAGCTTATATCATTACGTTGTTAGCTTTTTTAATGGTACAGATTTTAAGCTAGGTACAGAAAATAGAGAATGGATACAGAAACATACAGGCCTTAAATACCCCCAATGTTTCTATGGCCTACCGGGATACTCCTATATAGACTTCGGGATAGGAGGGGGAATATTGAATATTTGCATAATATCTTTTTGCATTCTTAAGATATGCAAGCGATCTGGTATCATCAAATTTTATGATTTAATTTTCATGATAGTATGTTTTAAGATATTGATGATGTCTACTCTATTTTTCCCTTATTGCAATAGCAAAATTTTTGACCTGGGTTATCTATTTGCATTAAGACTTATTTTAAAGAAACTATCAGAAAGGATACATCAAAGAAAAACAACATCTCTATATTCAAGATACAATAATCCCCAAATATGACGAAATATATAATTATCAGTGGCGTGGATGGCAGTGGTAAGACTACGGTTATCAATAGTTTGAAAGATAAATTGGAGCAGCAGGGCAAAACTGTGGATTATATTTGGATGCGGTATAACCATTACACCGTAAAGGCAATGAATGCTTTTGCACGTATTTTGGGACTTTCGGTGAAGGTTCACAACAAGATGGGGAATGTGTGGGAACACCGACTTTATAAAATGCCATGGTTCTGTAAACTTTATGTGTGGTGTTCTTATTTGGATAATAAGATTGCACAAAAGAAAGTGATGAAGCTGAAGTCTGACTATGTGATTTGTGATCGTTGGATTAACGATATACTTATTGACTTAGGAGCAGAATGTAGGTTTAACAACATACTTGACAGCAAGTGGTATAAAAAGTTTCATACTATCCTACCTCAGAACTCTTATCAGTTTGTGGTAATTCGTAATTATCAGGCAATTTTGGATTGCCGAATTGAGAACCAGGCCAATCCAGATTTCCCTTATCGCTTTGCTTTGTACCAGAAATTAGCAGAAAATACAGAAGTGAATGTTGTGGATAACTCCAGAACAATAGAGGAAAGCGTAGAACAAGTTATAAGAATTTTAAATAAATCAGAGGCATGAAAAAGTTGGTAAATAAAGAAATATCATCAAAAATTTTGATGGTAGGGGAATATTTCAAGAATAATGCTCCCGGTGGTATGGCCGCTGTTTTAGCTTCATACGATATGTATTTTGAAGACATGAAATTCATACCGACATGGAAGTATGGTACTTTGATGATTAAAATATGGTATACCATTTATTCATATATTCTCTTTCTCCTCTATATGCTCTTCGATAGAAATATCAAAATTGTTCGTATACAAGGGGCTGCTTTTGCTTCGTTTGAACGAAATACATTCTTTGTGAGGGTAGGAAAGTTCTTTGGCAAAAAGATCATCATGCATATGCATTGTGCCGACTTTGATGGATACTTTCAACCGTCAAGGCATAAGCGAAGAATATTAGAAACCATTAATTCTTGTGACAAATATTTTGTATTATCAGATTCTTGGAAAGAGTATTTTATCGGAATCGGTGTAAATTCTAATATAATTGTAGTCTTGAACAATACCGTAGCTCCACCCACTATTCGTACCGTAAATAGGAATAATACAAAAATAAAACTTTTATATTTAGGAGTCATAGGAGAGCGCAAAGGTGTGTATGATTTGTTAGAGGCCATATGGTCAGGTGGTGAAGAGATTACAAAAAATATTCAATTAAGAATAGGAGGAAATAAAGAAGAAGATATTTTGCAGAAAAAAATCAAAGATTATGGATTAAATAATTGCGTAACTTTTGAAGGATTTGTAGCCGATAATAAGAAAATAGAATGTCTTAATTGGGCTGATATATTCATTCTTCCGTCATATAACGAAGGATTGCCTATAGCTATTTTAGAAGCTATGTCATATGGTTGCCCTATTATATCAACCACAGTCGGAGGTATTCCTGCAGTTGTAAAGCATGGAGTGAACGGCTATTTAATCAATCCCGGAAATATTACTGAAATACAAAATGCGATTCTTTCTTTTATTCACAACAGAGATAAGATAGAAAAGTACGGACGACAAAGTCTTAAATTGATCAATGTTTTCTTACCAGAAACGGTGTTTAGGACATTGTGTAATTTATATAAACAGTTGTTATAAGTATGAAAGATAGAAAAACTCGTATTTGCATGGCGTGTTGTCCCGGTGGACATTTTGCAGAATTACGCTTGGCTACAAAAGAGATAAGTGAAAGTGAATATGACATTTACTGGCTTACATTTAAATCTACCCATTTAAAAGGCTTTCTCCAGCAGAGACATCATCATTATGTAATTAATGTTATACCATCTCAAAAATGGACTTGGATAGTGAATGCTTTTCAATCACTATACTTTTTACTGAGAGAACGTCCAGATGTTATTATTTCCACTGGCTCTGGAATGGCATTCCCTACAATCTTTTTTGGAAAATTATTATTAAAAAGTAAGGTAATTTATGTATGCTCTGCTGCAGATGTTTATACTTCCTCTAGAACCCCCAAGAGGGCTTACAAATATAGTGATCTCTTCTGTGTACAATGGAAAGAGATGCTGAAAGTATTTCCAAAAGCAAAATATATTGGTGTCTTATGATCTTATTCAGTTTAGGAACACATTCTCAGGATTTCTCGAGAATGGCAAAAGCTGCAGATGATTATGCAGCTATTACAGATGAAGAGGTGATTGTACAGACTGGTTATACTAAGTATGACTTCAAACATGTAAAAGAACATTTTGATTTCTGCCCAAAAGACAAGATGGAACAGTTTATGGATAAAGCTAATATCCTTGTGTTGCAAGGAGGATGGGGCGGTATCTGTGAAGCTGTAGATAAAGGTAAGCGAGTAGTTGTTCTTCCGAGGCGTAATGGTGTTGAACACGTTCATGACCAAAGTCAGGTAGCAAAAAAAATGGATGAGTTGGGTTGCGTTATTTGCTGCATGAATGAGAATGACTTACCTGAAATGATAGAAAAAGCAAGAACCTATAAGTTTAAGCCTTTACGCAGAGGAAGCGCCCAGATTGTAACTGACACTTTGAATAAATGGTTCCATACAAGTAATAAAACACAAACAATTATGGATATAAAAATTTTAGTGGCTACACACAAAAAAGCTCATATGCCTTTGGATGAAATGTACCTACCCATTAGAGTCGGTAATGTTTTAGCCAAAGATGATATAGGTTATAAAGGAGATGATACTGGTGAAAATATCTCGGAGAAAAATCCCTATTTCTGTGAACTGACTGCCCTCTATTGGGGATGGAAAAATGTGAAAGCAGACTATATCGGGTTGGCTCACTATCGCCGTCATTTCAGTTGCCGTAAAGGTAAATGGAAATATTCACTCATTCTCACAAAGGAAGAAGCTGATAATTTTTTAGCAAAGGCCGATGTTGTATTACCCCCAAAGCGTAAGTACTTCATAGAATCTTTAAGTTCGCATTACAAACACACACACGACTTGGAGCATTTGGAACTGACTCGCGAAATCATGAGGAAGCAATGTCCTGAATATTTACCTACATTTGACAAAGTGATGAAACGGACTTCTGCCCACATGTTCAATATGATGATTATGAAGTATGAAGTGCTTGATAGCTATTGTTCTTGGTTATTCCGTATTCTTTTTGCTTTGGAAAAAGAGATTGATGTCACCCACATGTCCGCCTTTGATGCCAGGCTGTTTGGTCGTGTCAGTGAACTGCTTCTTGATGTATGGCTGAGGCAGAATGATATAAAATATGTTGAGACTGGTTTTGTGCAAATTGGAAACGAGAATTGGAGAAAGAAAATCAAAGATTTTTTATCAGCTAAATTTGCAGGAAGAAAATATGACAAAAGCAAATAAATGTCTCCAATTCTTAGATATAGCTAAAGACATCGGCATGATGATGATTCTTTGGATGCATATATGGGATAATAAGCCCATAGAATTTACCCCTGAATTCATAAATTATTTTATTTCAACACCTTACACACCACTTTTTTTTCATACTTTCAGGATATCTTATCAACATAGATAATCTATGTATAAAGAACTACCCAAAAAGCAAAATCACTATGAAGAGGGCTATCTGTTATTCTTACTTTCAGTCTTTGGCGAGACTATCATAGTACTTTACTTATCTATTTTGAACAAACGATGGTTGAAGTTTGCTTCCTATTAAGAAAAGTACTCATTAGTAGTACTTTGCTTTCGCAATTTAATTCCAATACCAACTACCAAAATCTTGGGAGAATTTATACATCAATCAATAGTTTGGACCATAGCAACATCCATCATACTGTAGGTGTCTTTCCTTTTTATCATCCCGTTGACTTCAAAAGTATGTCTATCACTTTTTATATAAAAAATAATGACAAATAAATATGATTACTTACTCGTAGGAGCAGGATTGTTTTCCACCTGTTTTGCCTATCGTGCAAAACAAGCAGGAAAAAAATGTCTAGTAATAGACAAACGTCCACAATTGGGTGGAAACGTATACTGTGATAATATTGAAGGTATCAATGTCCATAAATATGGTGCCCATATATTCCATACATCCAACAAACAAGTTTGGGATTTTGTCAATTCCATTGTAGAATTTAATAGATATACGAATTGTCCCATTGCCAACTATAAGGGAAAGTTGTTTAATCTTCCTTTCAATATGAATACCTTTTATCAAATGTGGGGGGTACTAACTCCAAAAGAAGCTTTTGCAAAAATAAACGAGCAGAAGTCAGAAGCTATTGCAGCCCAGAAAGGAAGAGAGCCACAGAATCTAGAAGAACAAGCCCTAACTCTAGTTGGAAAAGATATCTTTGAAAAACTAATCAAAGAATATACAGAAAAGCAATGGGGACGTAAATGCTCGGAGCTTCCTGCCTTTATCATCAAACGTCTTCCTGTACGTTTAGTATTCGATAACAATTACTTTAATGATAAATACCAAGGAATTCCTATTGGTGGTTACAATAAATTAATAAACGGTATGCTAGATGGTATTGAATGTAAAACTAATGTTGATTTTTTCAAGTCCGAATATAAAAATAATTGGCGAAACATAGCAAAACAGTTAATATATACAGGTGCTATTGATGAATATTTCGATTATCAACTTGGAAAACTTGATTGGCGTACGGTCTCTTTTAAAACAAGAATAGAAGACACACCAAATTATCAAGGGAACGCAGTTGTTAATTATACTTCACACGATGAGCCATACACCCGCATTATTGAGCATAAACATTTCGAGATGTTTGGCCAAGAAGTATATGATTGTCCCAAAACTGTTATCAGCGAAGAATATTCCACAGAGTTTAAAGAAGGTATGGAACCTTATTATCCTGTGAATAATGAACGCAATAATACCTTAGCAGAAAAATATCGTAAGCTTGCGGAAAAAGAAGCAAATGTCATCTTTGGTGGTCGTCTAGGACAGTATAGATATTATGACATGGCACCAATAATAGAGCAAGTATTATACATGAATTTATTTTAGTAATACTAATATTCTGTTTTTGAACTTATTGAATAATCTTCGTAAATAAGCACTTACTATATAGTGCTTGTAAGAAATATGTTGATAATATAAAGAATCCCTCTCTAAAGTTAGCTTACTATTTGTATGCCCCCAAATATAATTCAAAGTAAGAGATTATAGCCACACAATAAGTGATTACAACATATCTATATTGTAAACATGAATTCTATAAAATCATTAATTGAACAATTTATACCTCACGCAATATATTTACATTCATGAAATACTTTAAGCATCACCTCACTAATATTCCCCCTTTTTCCCTTGCTTATTAAATACATTTGTCTTAATTTTGCCACGAGTTTAAAAAAGGATTATATGCCCTCACAAATAACTTCCCCATGTGATAGGCAATAGCGTAGCGTGCTTTAAAGCAGGAAAAACTTTCCAAAACTTACAGAACCAAGTTACATCATATAACACATGCTTCAACTGAAGAAACAGTTTTTTGTATGCTGTCTGCTGTGCTGTGCCATTAAGGTAAGCGCCCAATACTCCATAGGCAACACCGGCCTACTGAACATCCCCACTGCCGACATGCAGGAGACCGGCACTTTCATGGGTGGCGGAAACTATCTGCCCAATGGCATGACCCCATTCAACTTCAACACAGGAAATTATTTCATCAACATAACATTTCTGTCAATACTGGAAATGAGCTATCGGTGCACCCTGTTGAAAACAACACGATATGACGGAAAAAAAGGATATTTCCAGCAAGACCGTTCAATGACTGCACGCCTACGCCCGCTAAAAGAAGGCAGATTTCATCCTTCAGTAGTAATCGGTGTGGACGACCCTTTCAAGAATACGGGAAATAATTACTTCGGTACCGTATACGGAGTATTGACCAAAAGTTTCTCCATAGCCGGAAGGGACAGGCTTGCATTGACTGCCGGATATTATATTCCGATAAACGACCGGAGCATACAGAAAGGCCCGTTTGGCGGCATCAGCTACTCTCCCGCCTTTTACAGGGAAATGGCGTTCATGGCAGAATATGATTCCGACGGATTCAACATAGGAGCCGCCACCAGATTATGGAGACATATCTCATTGCACATCTTTACCAGAGACTTCAAATGTGTGTCAGGCGGAATACGGTACGAGTGTAAGCTATTGCACTAAAGAAACGGATATTTATGAAAAAACATTCTATATCATATCTGCTTTTCTCCATTTGTTGCTTACTTCCCAATGCCATAGCCAGCGCCCAATCCGTCACTGAGAAGTTGAAAGCTATCGGCATGGAGAATATCCGCTATGCAGAGACCGGAGAATGTATAACCGTCACTTTTGAAAACAATGTGTATCGGAGCACTTACCAGGGAATAGGAGAAGCGATAGATGCCTGTTTGGAAAGCAATGTAAACAAAAGCCTGCAACTGGTTGCACTGGAGAACCAAATACCTCAGTTATGCATCAGTCTGCCGGACACCTTGCTGAATGATTATCGGGAAGAAAAGATCTCTCTGATGCAGGTGTATGCAGAAATGGGCATCAGCATTGATACCGACCATGCCATGAAAGCCGTAGAAAACGCAAAGGAAATTGAAAACCCTTCGGCATGGAAAGTGGATGTCATCGTATATCCCGAACTGTTCTTGAAGAATAACAGCCTGAACAAACTATATACCTACGCCGTCAACCTCAGCCCTGCCATAGAAATGGGACTGTGGAAAGGTGGAAAACTGACAGCGCAAGTTGTATTCCCCATAGCTGCCAACCTATATGGGGAATATAAAAAGATACATCCGGGCGTGATGACCTTGTCACAAGAGGTAAGGTTCAGAAACAACCTCTTCGGGCGAATTACAGCCGGAAACTTCACTCACAATCGCATGGGTGCGCAACTGGATATGAAGTTCCGGACAGACAATGGCAGGCTGGAACTCGGAGCATTGGTAGGCGCAACCGTATATTCGGCTATCGTGGACGGTGAAGGATGGTACGTCAGCACTACTCCGAGAGTCAATGCCTTTCTCAAAGCAAGCGTATATGAGCCCCACACCAACCTGCAATTTGACTTGCAAGGCGGACGCTACATCTATGGAGATTACGGAGTGAGAGGTGACTGTACACGAAATTTCGGAGAATATGCCATAGGGTTGTACGCATTGTATACAGGAGGAGAGATAAACGGTGGCTTTCACTTTGCCATACCTCTGCCCGGAAAAAGATGGAAACGGAACCATGCCTTCCGGATAAAACCCGCCGACTACTTTGCCTGGACATACAGCATGGTGTCTCATGGAAAATACATCAACGACCAAATGGGGAAAAGCTACAACATACGTCCGGATGAAAACAGAAGCAGCAACTTCTACCAGCCCGACTATATACGCCACTTCCTCATTAAGGAACAGGAAAGAAAAACTAAATAGAAATTATCAAGTACAAACTCTAATTAAAAAACAAGAAGTTATGAAAATGAGAAGCTTTTTCAGAATGGGAGTATTGCTCACTGCAATCTGCCTGACCGCTGCCGGATGCGGTAAAGATGACAAAACTCCGGAACAACTTCCAGACCCGCTGGATACTACTACCGAATATTATCTGGTAGGTGTTGTGTCGTCTGCCGAAGGTGTGGTGAAGGGTGCGGAAGTGAAAATAACGGATGACATAAAAGCTACCACCGACGCACAAGGCAAATACAACCTGACCCTGAGCAAGACCGGTGACTACACCGTAACCGTAAAGGCAAGCAAGCTGGAGGACTTCAGCACAAAGGTGAACATCGCATCATCCGCCAAAAAACGCAGCACTTTGACGCTCAACGTCCAAATGAGCAAGGTCGTAGAATATACTGCCCCTAAAGAAGCCGTATCGGGTCAGGAAACGAAGGTGGAAGTACCGGCAGCTACTGAAACGGAAACTCCCGCAGCCATTGTAACAGCTCCCGCCAACGCAATGGATGAGGGTGTGAAAATCAGTGCCGGAGCCTATGAAGAGCCCAAAGCCAATGTATCCGCCCCTGTCACCAGTGAGAAGAAAGAGGTGGAACAGGTGGCAGTAAGCAGCATTGCCATCAAGGCAGAACCGGCAAATGCCACTGCCAAGAAAGATATCGTCATTGCTACGCCAAACCCAAGTGCAAATGTTTCCATCTATTTCGACCCGGACAACATGGTGGCTCAGAAGGATGCTACTCTCACCAGAGCATGGGAGGACCTGAATACGGAAGTGAAGTTCAACAACGGAAACTATGAAATCACCATTCCCACAGGCACTACGATTGCCGGAAAATATGCCACACGCATAAAGGCCGAAAAAGTGACGAGCAAAGAAACGGTGGGCGAAGCCAACCTTGCCAACGGCGCGGAAACCGTAAAGAAGGATAACAGCGGAAATATATCCGGCATCAAAGATTTTGAAATAAAAGTTGCCATCAAAGCAGGATGGGAATACACCACAACTCCCGCCGCCGCACTGAAAGCAGCCGGTGCAGAGGATGAGAAACTGGCGGCAGCCATCGAAGCGCAAATCCGGTCTACGGAAGGCAATCCGCTTGTTTACACCGTAGAGCGTGTCCTGAAGACCAACATCAGCGGAAACAGCATTCTCTACTATCAGAACAAAGCCAAATACTGTACCAAAACATATACTTTCAAGATCATGGCAAACGGCGTCAAGAAGAATGTCACAATTGCATTGAAATGTTATACCGGATCTGAAGAAAAGTACACCAACCAAAGCAGTGACCAACATTCCGGTGGCGGTACACTCTGATTTGACTGACATAACCCGAAAGGAACAAACACCATAAATCAAAAACTGACCTATGACCATCGCCATTGATTTTGACGGCACAATCGTAGAGCACCGCTACCCTAAGATAGGAAACGAAATTCCTTTTGCCACCGATACGCTGAAAATGCTGATGAAAGATCATCACCGGCTGATACTGTGGACCGTACGCGAAGGAGAACTTCTGAAAGAAGCTGTGGAATGGTGCAGGGAACGGGGCGTGGAGTTTTATGCCATAAACCGGGATTATCCAGAGGAAGATGCTGCACATCATGGTTTCTCGCGCAAGGTAAAGGCGGATATCTTTATTGACGACCGCAATTTAGGCGGCCTGCCCGATTGGGGAGATATATACCGCATGATTCAGAAGAAACTGACATACGAGGAGTTATATCGCAATATGGATGAAGCTCCCCCAAGAAAGAAAGGCGGGTTCTGGAGCAGGTTTAGTTTTTAGAGGTGCACTAAAAAACCAGGGGGAGGTGTGCGGGAATGAAGTTCGACTATCATTCCCGCATACCTCCCCCCCTTTTTTATATATTACCGGGCAGGGCGGAAAGAGAGGAAAAGCCTCTCAATAAAGATCGTGCTGTCCGACTTCCGCAAAGAGCGTTGCCAGTTTCTCGATAACCGGCTTGAGATAGCGTTCTCCCT
>ENA-OPCW01000529-OPCW01000529.1-human-gut-metagenome-genome-assembly--contig:-NODE-529-length-20880-cov-8.439760_pt1 | contig 20880 bp, 10 predicted proteins | sample MGYA00241258_ERZ501496 | MGnify/ENA primary metagenome ERZ501496 (study PRJEB25962, sample SAMEA2042660) | human gut metagenome | biome: human gut; feature: human-associated habitat; material: faeces...
CGGCTACGACAGCTGGAAGGGCTTCCTGCTGCTGCCGGTGCTCAGCGTGGTGCTGGGCGTGGTGCTGATCGTGAACCCCTTCGGTGCCATGGAGACGCTGGTCATGGCCATTGGCGTCATCCTGATCGTAGAGGGGGCCATCAATCTGCTCAGTGCCCTGTATACGGTGCTGGCCCTGCGCCGCTTTGCCAAGCTCCACCCGGAGACCCAGTCCATACTGGAGGATCTGACCGGGGAGGACCTGAACGGGGATGGCGTGGTGGCCCCCGACGTGACCCGAACCGATGCAGAGGCCACCGCCGTGGAGCTGGACCATGTGGACGAAAGTGCCACCGTAGAACAGGAAGAGCGGAAGTAAATTCCGTCGAAATAGAAAGGGAAAAGAAAATCATGGAAAAGTACGATCTGATCATCGTGGGTGCGGGCCCTGCCGGCATCTTTACCGCTGTGGAGCTGCTGCGCCACGGCAGCAAAAAGAAGATGCTGCTGGTGGAAAAGGGCAAGCCCGTGGAAAAGCGCCACTGCCCCAAAGCCGAAGTGGGCCACTGCGTCAACTGCCGCCCCACCTGCGCCATCACCACCGGCTTTTCCGGTGCAGGTGCCTTCTCGGATGGCAAGCTGAGCCTCTCCTATGAGGTGGGCGGCGACCTGCCCGCCCTGATCGGAGAGGAGTTTGCACAGGAGCTTATCGACTACACCGACAAGATCTATCTTGAGTTCGGCGCAGACCCCCATGTGGAGGGCATCTACACCGGCGAGGAGATCAAGGAGATCCGCAAGAACGCCATCCATGCCGGCCTGAAGCTGGTGGACTGCCCGATCCGCCATCTGGGCACAGAGAAGGCGCAGCAGCTGTATCTGGCCATCCAGAACTATCTGGCCGACAACGGCGTGGAGATGCTGTTCAATACCGAGTGCGAGAACATCATCCTTGAGAATGAGGAGTGCAAGGGCGTGCTGCTGAAGGACGGCGATCAGGTCCGGCCTGTGTATGCGGATACCGTGGTCATTGGCACCGGCCGCCGCGGTGCGGACTGGCTGGAAAAGATCTGCGCCGAGCATCACATTGCCCATAAGCCCGGCACCGTGGACATCGGTGTGCGCGTGGAGTGCCGCAACGAGGTCATGGAAAAGGTGAACAAGGTGCTGTATGAGTCCAAGCTCATCGGCTACCCCAAGCCCTGGAAGAACAAGGTGCGCACCTTCTGCCAGAACCCCGGCGGCTTTGTGGCGCAGGAAAACTACGACAACGACCTTGCTGTGGTCAACGGCCACAGCTTCAAGGAGAAAAAGAGCGAGAACACCAACCTTGCGATTCTGGTCTCCCACAACTTTACCGCGTTTCTTGTCTTAAGACAAACGAGTGTCTTGAAGATAGCGGTTGAAGTTGGGTTTGTTGTAGGAATAACGGCAGCGATTACACCGATTGGCTCAGCAATCTTCTTAATGCCGTAAGCCTTGTCTTCCTCAAGAACGCCGCAAGTCTTAACATTTCTGTAAGCATTGTAAATATACTCAGATGCGAAGTGGTTCTTGATAACCTTATCTTCTGCAACGCCCATGCCTGTTTCTTCAACAGCCATCTTAGCGAGCGGAATTCTCATCTGGTTAGCAGCAGTAGCGGCAGCAAGAAAAATCTTGTCAACCTGCTCCTGTGTGTAGGTAGCAAAAATTTTCTGAGCTTCTCTTACTCTTGCAAGGGCAGCTTCAAAGCTTTCTGCGTTATCTACGATAGGATACTCTTTTGTACTCATTTAATCTACCTCTTATCTTGCATAATTATATTAGATTCAGCAAAGCTGAAAATGATATCAAATTAATTTGCCTCAATTACTCGGCTTTCTCGGCAGCCTTACCGCTTGCCTTTGTTGCCTTTGTTGCCTTTTTTGAAGAACTGCCTAAGTCAGCCTTGAATTTAAGGTTGTTTTTCTTAGCATAGCTCTGGGCATATGAACCGCTTGCTCCGTGGATTGTAACTTCCTTACTGCATTCTGCGAATACATTGTCGGGAATACTTGTAATACAAGCCGGAATTGTAATGTCTGTAAGCTCACGCGACTGATAAAAAGCATATTCATCAATCTTTGTAAGTTTACCGCTGTCGGGAAGAACAACATTGTTAAGTGCCGCACCCGAAAAAGCTCTCGGTCCGATTTCTTTGAGTGTACTCGGAAGCTTGATTTCTCTTAACTCAGAGCAGTTAAAGAACACACTGTTGTTAAGGATTTCAAGACCTTCGGTAAGATTTACCTTTGTGAGGCTGTGACAGCTTGAAAAGGCATAATCTTCAATCTGCTTGATACTTGACGGAATTGTTACTTCCGTAATTTTGGAGTTATTGAACACGCTTGCACCGATTACGGTAACTTTGTAGTTCTTGTAGCTTTCGGGAATTTCAATAACCGTGTCAGAACCTGTGTACTTTGTAATCATAAGTTCTTCCTGATTGATAATGAAAAATCCGAAATCTCCGTTTGTAAGGTCAGGCTCTGTCGGCTCAACCTTGTAGCCGGGCTTACTGCTGTTTGATGATGTGTTGTCGTCACAACCGCATCCCGAGAGTCCGACCGCTGCTGATGCGCACATTGTGCACGCCATCAGAAAGCAAAGAATTCTTTTCATTTTTCTGGATCCTTTCAATCGTTGTTTAAGAATTTAGCTAATTCTCGATTGATTCTATTTTATCATCTTTGTTAAATATTTGTCAATGTTTTTTTGACCATTTTTCTACTTTTATCGGGTTCAATAATAATTACAAAAAGATTACACACTTATTGTTGCACTTCTCACAAAAAAGATAAAAATCCCGTAAAATCCGCTGTTTTTTGCGGTAAAAAATGTAAGAAAAATCCTCAGAAACTGCCGTTTTCGGCATATCATTGACGAATCAATCGACCAATGTCATATTTTCACAATAGGCGTTGTAAAATCAAGACCGCTCCTTTTTGGAATTTCATACGCAAGTGCCGAAATATCGTAGGCTAAAATGTCCTTTTCAAGCAATGCCTTTGTGTTGCCGCCTGTTCTGATACCGTTGCTTGCAGAGGTGACAATATTCAGTCGGCAGTCTTTGAGCAATTCCGCACCCTCGTTTGTAAAGCCTAAAACACGGACATACTCAATCGGGATTTGCGTATGAGCTTTTTCAATTCCGAGCAATGCACAGGCGAGTATTCTCCGTATGCGTGCATGAGTGTAGCGCTTTGTCTTTACAAGGTCGGCAATTTCTGATGAGGTACTGCAACGCACTGCCGCATCGGCAATTCTGTTTTCAAGCCCCTCACCCACATCGGGCAGTTTTGCAATGTCCTCTCTTGTCATAGTACGCAGGCGGTACAGTAACGGTCTGTCAAGATTTTCGGGGAATGTGATTTCATCGGGAATGTACGGAGCGTACTTCTTCGCATTTTCACCGTTACGCAACATTTCTCTTATGTGTGACGCAGACGCAAAGCCTTCGCCCGCAATTCGGCTGTCGTGTGCAACACCTGTTCTTGCAACCGAGAACGGCTCAACACCCGTACCGTTCAATGCCTTTATATACTCAACACCAAGAATATTGTTAGGTTCGCAGAGTACGGACGAAATCTCATCACCGAAAACCGTTTTGACGGCATTTTCAAGTTCACGGGGGTAGTATCCGCCGTTTTTCATTCCGTCACGCACAAGAGCCTGTACCCTTTCATCACAAACAGCGTTTGCGGATTTTTTGAGCAATTCGCAATCACCGCTTTCACTGCCGAAGGCAAGATGATTTGTGCATTCAAAAGCCGACGCAATCGCAACACCTGCCTTTGCAAAGCCCTCAGCCCCCGAAAGTGAGCACACAACGGGCAGTTCAAGTACCAAATCCGCACCGTTTTCAAGGGCAGATTTTGCACGGACAAATTTGTCGCACACGGCAACCTCACCACGCTGGGTAAAGCTGCCGCTCATAATTGCTATGACCGGCTCTTTAAGCACATTTTTTGCACTTTCGAGCAAATATTTATGACCGTTGTGAAACGGATTGAATTCGCAGATGACAGCTGTTGCCATAACTATTCCTCCGAAGCCTTTATTTCGCATACATATTGTAAAAAACACTTGAAAACATACATAATTTGGAGTATCATATGTATGTGTGACCTGTCAATTTTGAAAAGTCTTTTTCTGATTTACATTATAGTATAAAATATGACGACAGGCAAATATATTTCTTATATTTTAAACTGAAAACAACTACCAAAGGGGACGATTGTAATGAAAATTCTCGTAATCAACGCAGGCAGTTCCTCGCTCAAGTACCAGCTTATTGATACTGACAACGAGGCAGTTCTCGCAAAGGGTAACTGTGAAAGAATCGGTCAGAACGGTGCTTTCATTGGTTTTAAAACACCCGACGGCAAAAAAATCAACCGCAAAACACAGATGCTTAATCACACTCAGGCTTTTGAGGCTGTTAAAAATGCACTCTTAGATCCCGAATACGGTGCAATCAGCGATTTGTCCGAGGTTTCCGCCGTAGGTCACAGAGTTGTGCAGGGCGGTGCGTACTTTGACAAGTCGGTGCTTGTAGATAACTCGGTAATCAACAAAATCAGAGAGCTTGCTCCTCTTGCACCTCTTCACAACCTTGCACACCTTCAGGGCATTGAGGCCTGCACAAGAGTTTTCGGTCCGAAAGTTCCGCAGGTTGCGGTTTTTGATACTGCTTTTCACCAGACAATGCCCGAAAAAGCATTTATGTATGCAGTGCCTTACAAGTATTATGAAAAGTTCGGTGTAAGAAAGTACGGCTTTCACGGCACATCTCACCGTTATGTTTCCGAAAAAATGGCTGACCTTATGGGCAGAAAAAAGGAAGAGCTCAAGCTTATTACCTGTCACATCGGCAACGGTTCTTCAATCACAGCCGTAAAGGGCGGTAAGGTTATCGACACTACGATGGGACTTACTCCTCTCGGTGGTTTTATGATGGGTACCCGTTCAGGTTCACTTGATCCGTCTGTTATCACATTTATCGCTGAAAAAGAGCATCTCACTCCCGAGGAAATGTCAAAGATTCTCAACAAGGAATCGGGTCTTTTGGGCATTTCGGGCGTTTCATCTGACGACCGTGATGTTTGTGCAGCCGAAGCAGACGGCAATATGAGAGCTCACCTTGCCCACGAAATGCTTTACTACCAGATTGCAAAGTACATCGGCAGTTATTATGTAGCGCTCGGCGGTTGTGACGGCATCGTATTCACGGCAGGTATCGGTGAAAACCAGCCTATGCTCCGTGAAAAGGTTTGCGACTATCTTGAATGCCTTGGCGTTAAGTTGGATAAGGAATTCAACAAGCAGGCTACATGCGGTGTTACAGGCACACTCTCAACTCCTGATTCTGCAATCAGAGTTGAACTCATTGCAACCGACGAAGAAATGGTTATTGCAAGAGATACAAGAGCCATTGTTGAGGCACTTTAATTGAAATAAATCTGCCACGCAGTAAATATTACATAAGAAAACAGGTTGTCATATGACAGCCTGTTTTTTGTTTATGGTTATTTTACGGCGAGCCGCCGTTCCCCTTTCGTGTAGACAGTTTGCAATGTAAAAAACATATTATGCCCGAGCGAAAGTTTTTTGAAATTGAAAGTTGAAAATGGAAAATTGAAAATTGCGGTCGGGCAGACAGTTTGCAAACGAAAAAATACACGGTATGTACCATTTGGCACATACCGTGGTTTTTTTATACATTATATGTTTTCAGTTAAATCAGAAGTCCATAATTTCATCGTCTTCAAGAGCAACGATAACATCGTCTGTATCGTCATTCTCAACGATTTCTGCCTCAGAATTACTCTCAAGCTGAACATCTGCATATCTCTGCATACCTGTACCTGCAGGGATAATCTTACCGAGGATAACATTCTCTTTAAGACCGACGAGCGGATCAACCTTACCCTTGATAGCGGCATCTGTAAGAACTCTTGTTGTTTCCTGGAATGATGCGGCTGAAAGGAAGCTGTCTGTTGCAAGAGCGGCCTTTGTGATACCGAGGAGGAGCTGAGTGAATGTTGCCTCACGAAGACCTTCTTCGCCGTTGGCAATACGCTTTTTAATCTGCTCATTCTCGTAAAGAACTTCGTTCTTGTCGTAGGTCTGACCTGACATAAAGCCTGTGTCGCCTGCATCCTCAACCTTAACCTTACGCATCATCTGACGAACGATAACCTCAATGTGCTTATCGTTGATTTCAACACCCTGTAAACGGTAGGTACTCTGTACTTCCGAAATAAGGTAGTTCATGACTGCCTCGGGTCCGAGAATATCGAGTATATCGTGCGGATTAACAGCACCATCGGTAATCTTGTCACCCTTTTTGATGTGGTCGCCGTCAAATACCTTTACACGGAAACCGAAAGGAATGAGGTAAGCTCTTTCTTCGCCTGTTTCCTTGTTGAAGATAACAGCGTGCTTTGCGTTTTTGATTTCTTCAAAACGAACATCACCGTCGATTTCACTGATGATTGCAAGGCTCTTTGGTTTACGAGCCTCGAAAAGCTCTTCAACTCTCGGAAGACCCTGTGTGATATCTTCGGCAGATGCAACACCGCCGGTATGGAATGTTCTCATTGTAAGCTGTGTACCCGGCTCACCGATTGACTGAGCGGCAATAATACCGACAGCCTCACCGACAGTAACAGGCTGACGGTTGGCAAGGTTAGAACCGTAGCACTTACGGCAAGCGCCGTGTTTTGCACGACATTCAAGTACCGAACGAATCTTGATGTGGTCAACACCCGAATTAACGATGATGTCAGCCTCTTTGTCGCCCATCATAACATCCTTTGAAACAAGAACATTACCGTTAGAATCGCAGAAGTCATCAAGGAGATATCTTCCGATAAGACGCTCGTGGAGTCCCTCGATAACATTTGATTCGCCTGCTTTGATGTCAAAGATTTCAAGACCTTCTGTAGTACCGCAGTCCTCTTCACGGATAATAACTTCCTGTGATACATCAACAAGACGACGGGTAAGGTAACCTGAGTCGGCTGTACGAAGAGCTGTATCGGCAAGACCTTTACGAGCACCACGAGATGAAATAAAGTACTCCAAGATGTTAAGGCCTTCACGGTAGTTAGCTCTGATAGGAATTTCGATTGTTTTACCTGATGTATTGGCGATAAGACCACGCATACCTGCAAGCTGTCTGATCTGGCTCATACTACCACGGGCACCTGAGTCAGCCATCATGAAGATTGGGTTGTAGCGGTCAAGGTTTTTCTGGAGGGCGTCGGTTACATCGTTAGTAGCCTTTTCCCAGATACGAAGAACTTCTTCGTAACGCTCCTCGTTTGAACGAAGACCCATCATAAACTCATCACGAATAACATCAACTTCCTTCTCTGCCTCGGCAATAATCGCCTTCTTCTGAGGAGGAATAACTGCATCACAAACGGCAACGGTAATAGCACCCTTTGTAGAATACTTATAGCCCTGCGCCTTAATGTGGTCAAGAACAACGCTTGTTCTTACCGGACCGTGAATTTTGATACATTTATCAATAATCTTCTTAAGACCCGACTTGCCAACGAGGAAGTCAACCTCAAACTTGAATCTGTTTTCGGGGATACTTCTATCGATAAAGCCGAGATCCTGAGGAATAGGATTGTTAAAGATAATCTTACCGATTGTTGTGTCTACAATACCGGATTCGATTTTTCCGTCAATTTCAAGCTCACGGCGAACCTTGATTTTTGAGTGAAGCTCGATGACGCCTGTCTGATAAGCCATCATAACTTCATCAACATCACGGAATACCTTTCCTTCGCCTCTCTCACCGTCCTTATCAAGTGTAAGGTAGTAAGAACCGAGGATCATATCCTGTGTAGGAACTGTAACAGGCTGACCGTCAGAAGGCTTGAGAAGGTTGCCTGCTGCGAGCATAAGAAATCTTGCTTCTGCCTGTGCCTCTGCCGAAAGAGGTACATGGACAGCCATCTGGTCACCGTCAAAGTCAGCATTGTATGCTGTACAAGCGAGCGGATGAAGTTTAAGAGCACGACCTTCAACAAGAACAGGCTCAAATGCCTGAATACCAAGACGGTGAAGTGTTGGAGCACGGTTGAGGAGAACGGGGTGTCCCTTGATTACAACTTCAAGTGCGTCCCAAACATTGTCCTTTGCACGCTCAACAGCTTTTCTTGCTGATTTGATATTCTGCTCTGCTTTAGTTTCAACAAGGCGTTTCATAACGAACGGCTTGAAGAGTTCAAGTGCCATTTCCTTAGGAAGACCGCACTGATACATTTTGAGTTCAGGCCCTACAACGATAACCGAACGGCCTGAGTAGTCAACACGCTTACCGAGAAGGTTCTGACGGAAACGGCCCTGCTTACCTTTAAGCATATCCGAAAGTGACTTGAGGGCACGGTTGTTAGGTCCTGTAACCGGTCTGCCTCGTCTGCCGTTGTCAATGAGTGCGTCAACGGATTCCTGAAGCATTCTCTTCTCGTTGCGGATGATGATTTCAGGTGCGTTAAGCTCAAGGAGCTTTTTAAGTCTGTTGTTACGGTTGATAACTCGGCGATAGAGGTCGTTAAGGTCACTTGTTGCAAAACGACCGCCGTCAAGCTGAACCATAGGACGGATATCCGGCGGAATTACCGGAACAACATCGAGAATCATCCACTCGGGACGGTTGCCCGACATTCTGAAGCTTTCAACAACATCAAGTCTTTTAAGGAGTCTAACTCTCTTCTGACCCGATGCAGTTTCGAGTTCTTCTTTAAGTGAAGCGGAAAGAGCATCAAGGTCAATCTCGGCAAGGAGCTTTTTGATTGCCTCGGCACCCATACCTGCTTCAAAGTCGTCTTCATACTTCTCACGCATATCATTGTACTCACCCTCGGTAAGACACTGATACTTTGCAAGGTCACGGCAGTCGCCGGGATCTGTTACGATGTACTGTGAGAAATAGAGTACATTCTCCAAAAGCTTGGGAGAAATATCAAGCATAAGGGCAATTCTTGAAGGAATTCCCTTGAAATACCAAATGTGCGACACGGGAGCGGCAAGCTCAATGTGTCCCATACGCTCTCTTCTGACCTTTGAACGGGTTACTTCAACACCGCAACGGTCACAGATTTTACCCTTAAAACGGATTCTCTTGTATTTACCGCAGTGACATTCCCAGTCCTTTGTCGGTCCGAAAATGCGTTCGCAGAACAAGCCGTCTCTTTCAGGCTTGAGAGTACGATAGTTAATTGTCTCGGGCTTTTTAACTTCGCCGTAAGACCATTCTCTCATCTGCTCAGGAGAAGCAAGTCCGATTTTAATTGAGTCAAAAACATTATTATCTATCATTGCATTTCCTCCTTACATATCGTCACTGCCAAAGTCATCGCTGAAATCATCCGATGTGTAGCTGTCCTCTTCAACATCGGCAAGTGAATCGTCAAACATATTGCCTTCTTCGCCGCCCTCGTCAAGAGTGTAGCCGTCCATTGATGTCATTACATGGTCTTCTTCAAATTCCGGATTTGTTGCATCAACAATATCCTCGTCCTCATCAAACTTCTGCTTAATGTCAATTTCTTCACCGTCAGAGTTAAGAACACGAACATCAAGTGAAAGTGACTGGAGTTCCTTAATAAGAACTCTGAATGACTCAGGAATACCCGGAGCAGGAATATTCTGACCTTTAACGATAGCCTCGTAGGTCTTAACACGGCCGACAACATCGTCCGACTTAACTGTAAGAATTTCCTGAAGTGTATAAGCAGCACCGTAAGCCTCAAGTGCCCAAACTTCCATCTCACCGAAACGCTGACCGCCGAACTGAGCTTTACCGCCGAGTGGCTGCTGTGTAACGAGAGAGTAAGGACCTGTGCTTCTTGCGTGGATTTTTTCATCAACGAGGTGATGGAGCTTGAGGTAGTACATATAACCTACTGTTACAGGGTTATCGAAACGCTCGCCTGTACGACCGTCAACAAGCCATGTCTTACCGTCCTCGCTGTAACCTGCGTCTTTAAGACACTGGAAAATGTCCTGCTCATGAGCACCGTCAAATACAGGAGTCATAATCTTCCAGCCAAGCGCCTTTGCGGCATAACCGAGGTGAACCTCAAGAACCTGACCGATGTTCATACGAGAAGGTACGCCCAACGGGTTAAGTACGATGTCAAGCGGAGTACCGTCAGGAAGGAACGGCATATCTTCCATTGGGAGAATTCTTGAAACAACACCCTTGTTACCGTGACGACCTGCCATCTTATCGCCTACGCTGATTTTTCTCTTGAGTGCAAGGTAAACTCTTACAACCTTGTTTACACCGGGCTGGAGTTCGTTTCTGCTGTCTGCACGGGTAAACACCTTAACATCAACAACAGTACCGCATTCACCGTGAGGCACACGAAGAGATGTATCTCTGACTTCTCTTGCCTTTTCACCGAAGATTGCACGAAGGAGTCTTTCCTCGGCTGTAAGCTCTGTTTCACCCTTTGGAGTTACTTTACCGACAAGGATATCGCCTGCTTTAACCTCAGAACCGATCTGAATGATACCGTCCTCGTCAAGATACTTGAGAACATCTTCACCTACATTCGGGATATCTCTTGTAATCTCTTCGGGTCCGAGCTTTGTATCTCTTGCCTCTGTGTCATATTCTTCAATGTGAATTGATGTATAAACATCATCACGAACGATTTTTTCGTTGATAAGAACAGCATCCTCGTAGTTGTAACCTTCCCATGTCATAAAGCCGATGAGAGCGTTCTTACCGAGAGCAACTTCACCGTTTTCGGTAGCCGGACCGTCTGCGAGAACTTCACCCTTCTTAACTCTCTGTCCTCTTGACACGATAGGACGCTGGTTGATACATGTACCCTGGTTAGAGCGGAGGAACTTGATAACCTCAAAGTCCTGAACTCTGCCCGAGTCATACTGTACACGAATGTTACGGGCGTCAACGCTCATAACGATACCGTCTTCCTCAGCGAGGATACAAACGCCTGAGTCTGTACCTGCCTTGTACTCCATACCTGTACCAACGATAGGAGCTTCACTGCGGAGGAGCGGAACTGCCTGACGCTGCATGTTCGCACCCATGAGAGCACGGTTTGCGTCATCGTTTTCAAGGAACGGAATCATAGCCGTAGCAACAGATACAACCATCTTAGGAGATACATCCATGAAGTCGAATCTTTCGGGAGAATACTCTACGAACTCGTCACGGTAACGACCTACGACTCTTGAATGAACAAATCTGCCGTTTTCATCAAGCGGTTCGTTAGCCTGTGCAACAGCGTAGTTATCCTCAACATCGGCTGTCATATAAACAACCTCGTCGGTTACAACGCCTGTTTCCTTGTCAATTTTACGATAAGGAGCTTCGATAAAGCCGTACTTGTTGATACGGGCAAATGAAGCAAGATATGAGATAAGACCGATGTTAGGACCTTCAGGAGTTTCGATAGGACACATTCGGCCATAGTGTGTGTAGTGTACGTCACGAACCTCAAATCCTGCACGATCTCTTGAAAGACCGCCCGGACCGAGGGCTGAAAGACGACGCTTGTGGGTAAGCTCTGCAAGTGGGTTACCCTGATCCATGAACTGTGAAAGCGGTGAAGAACCGAAGAATTCTTTAATTGCCGCTGTTACGGGACGGATATTGATGAGTGAGTTAGGTGAAAGCGACTCCATATCCTGTGACTGGGTTGTCATTCTCTCTCTTACAACTCTTTCAAGACGGGAGAAACCGATTCTGAACTGGTTCTGAAGAAGTTCGCCTACGCAGCGGATTCTTCTGTTGCCGAGGTGGTCGATATCATCTGTGTTACCGACACCGTGAGCAACACAGTTGAGGTAGTTGATTGTTGCAAAGATATCGTCAACCGTGATGTGGTTAGGAACAAGCTCATCTGCACGGCTTCTGAGCATTTCCTTGAGGTCATCCTCATTCTCACAGGAATCAAGAATTTCGCAAAGAACATCAAAACGAACATTTTCCTTGATATCACACTCTGCTTCTGCGTCAAAATCAACATAGCAGGCGATGTCAACCATACCGTTTGAAATAACCTTAACGATTGTTTCATCGGCAGCCTTTACATAGGCAATTTTAACACCTGCGTTTTCGATTTCAAAAGCCTTTTCCTTTGTGATTTTTTCATCACGAAGAGCCATAACCTCGCCTGTGCGTGGGTTGGCAATCGGCTCTGCAAGAACCTGACCTTCAAGACGGTTTGCAATACCGAGCTTTTTATTGTATTTATATCTGCCTACTCTTGACATATCATAACGACCGGGGTCAAAGAACAGGTTGTTTATGTGTGTCTGCGCACTGTCAACTGTCGGAGGCTCAGACGGACGGAGCTTTTTGTAAACCTCGATAAGACCTTCTTCAACATTTGAAGCGGCATCCTTTTCGATAGTAGCTCTCATTCTTTCGTCGTCACCGAAATAGTCGAGAATTTCGGCATCCGTGCCAAGACCGAGTGCTCTGATGAATGATGTAACGGGAAGCTTACGGTTCTTATCAATACGAACATAAAAAACATCGTTTACATCGGTTTCATACTCAAGCCATGCACCACGATTCGGGATAACTGTTGTTGAATACAGTTCCTTACCGGTTTTATCGTGATCCATTTTATAGTAAACGCCCGGGCTTCTTACAAGCTGTGAAACGATAACACGCTCAGCACCGTTGATAACGAATGTGCCGCTTGCGGTCATCAGCGGGAAATCGCCCATAAATACATTGCTCTCTTTGATTTCACCCGTTGACTTGTTCAAAAGTCTTGCGGTTACTCTGAGAGCAGCTGAATATGTTGCATCACGAACCTTACACTCAATTACGCTGTAGTTCGGGTGATCAACATCAAGTGTGTAGTCGATAAAATCGAGAACAAGGTTGTCCTGATAATCGGTAATGCCCGAAACATCTTTAAATACTTCTTTAAGACCTTCGTCAAGCAACCATTTGTATGACGCTTTCTGAATGTCGATAAGATTAGGCATATCAATTACTTCATCGATTTTACCAAAACTCATTCTTTCGGTGTTGCCAAGCTTTACGGGTTTGACATTAACCATAGGCGTATCACTCCTTAAAAAATCTATGAAACGGGGCAAGCGGTACTGAAAATCTGCTCATAAAAAGCTCTTGACACAAAAGGATTTTTGTGATAATATCCCCTTGTCGGATAAAGTTTTTTGCGGATTTTCCCGACCTCTTCGGTACATATCCCCATTATGGTACATTTTATTATTCTATATTGAAATAATCAATAAGTCAAGAGAATTTTCGGATTTTTTTCGGATTTTACTGACTTTTTTATATTTTTACAGGTTTTATTTCCCGAAAAGAATTATTTTTCTTTTCGGGCTATTTTTTACGTCCCAATGCAACACCCGACACGGTGTATGATTTTACAAGTAGGGGCGTTCATCGGACGCTCGCAAGTAACAGAACATACATTATGATAAATACAAAGTGTATAGATGTCGCAAAGTCATTGTTCAACTGTAGCGGCGAACACGGTTCGCCAATTGATTTGTGTGCAAACACAAATCAAGCAAAACCAATTTTTTGGTAAATAGCAAATATAAATTTCATATAACAAACGATTTGTATTAAGTCGAACCGATTTTACAATCGTTTCGATTGGCGAACACTGTTCGCCGCTACAGTATAACAATTGCTTTGTGGGATTTATCAAATTCGTTTTAACATATATTTTCTACCATTACCTGCGGGCGTCCAACGAACGCCCCTACATTTAAACAACAACTTTAACACAAACAAAAACAGTCGGGAAGACATTGCTTTGCATTTTGCAAATTGTCTTCCCGACATTCATTTTCAATTTTCAATTTTCAATTTTTAATTACTTGCCCTTCCCCATATCATCATATCTGTCCTGAAACGAAACTTTGTTATCGCCCTGTTTATATGAAATAATCGTATCGAGGTTGACATTTTCAACGCTGTGGAAAATGTTGCTTTCAATCTGGGGATTGATTTTCTTCAGATTTGCTATAAGCTGTTTTATTTCCTGTCGTTTTGAGCCTGTGTTGCTGTTCGGGGAACAGGTTGTGCAAGTGTCCGTAAAACGGCACGCACATTGAATGAAATTCAGCTTGTTGTAATCTCGCCAATGCTTGATTTCAGCCTCACGAACGAGGTAGAGAGGGCGGATAAGTTCCATTCCCTCATAGTTTGTGCTGTGGAGCTTCGGCATCATCGTCTGAACCTGACCGCCGTAGAGCATACCCATAAGAATAGTTTCTATAACATCGTCATAGTGATGACCGAGTGCGATTTTGTTACAGCCGAGCTGCTTTGCCTTTTTGTAGAGATAACCTCTCCTCATTCTTGCACAAAGGTAGCAGGGATATTTGTCAACATTGTAAACAGAATTAAAAATATCTGTTTCAAAAACAGTTATCGGAATGTTCAGCCTGCGGGCGTTGCTCTCGATTACATCACGATTTTCAACGCTGTAGCCCGGGTCCATTACAAGAAAGACAAGCTCAAACGGAAATTTATTGTGTCTTTTCAACTCCTGAAAAAGCTTTGCCATCAGCATTGAATCCTTACCGCCCGAAATGCAGACGGCAATTTTATCGTTCGGCTCAACAAGCTTGTACTCGATTATCGCCGCAGTAAATCTGCTCCAAATCGTCTTGCTGAACTTTTTGCGGATGCTTTTTTCAACATCGGTTGCATAGTCCTCATTCTCGAATTGACTTCTCAACCAACTGTAATAACCGCCCTCAAGATTCACGGCATTGAATCCGTCATCACGCAGATTTTCTGCAAGCTCGTCACTTATCTGACCGCTTTTGCAACAGAGGACAACAAGCTTGTCTTTTGGCAAAAGTGAATTGTCCCCTTTGATTTTTGCAAGCGGAATATTCTTTGCACCGTCAATGTGACCGTATTCAAACGAAATTTCATCTCGGATATCGACAAGGGTATATTCCTCGTCAAGCTTTCTCACCTGTTCTATTGTAATCTGATTGTTTTCCGATTTAAACATTCATAACCCTTCAATCTCTGTTTTTGCTGTTTTTTATTGCAACAATTGTTATATCGTCAAATTGCTCCGCATTTTCGGTAAAGTCCGTCAAAGCGTCATAAACTCCGTCACACACACCTTTTGCAGTCTGTTCGGCATTTTGACAGGCAGACACAAGTCTTTCGTTGCCGAAAAATTCATTATCCGCATTTGTTGCCTCATTCACACCGTCGGTGTAAAGGCAGATTATATCTCCGTTTCCAAATTCAGCGCTGTTCACAACATATCTTGCATCATCAAACACACCGAGCATTATACACGGCTTACATTCTAAAAATTCAGCCTTGCCGTTACTCACCGCAACAGGCTTGTTATGACCTGCATTTATGTACAAAAAGCTGTCGCTGTTTTTGTCAAAAATCACGGCGAATGCAGTTACAAACATTCCCTCGGGATTTGACGAACAGAGTTCCCTGTTGATTTCTTCAAATGCCCTGTCGGGTTCTGCATTTTCGGTCATTTTTTCGTGGATAAGAGTTTTTGCAAAAGCCATAAACATTGCCGCCGCGACGCCCTTGCCCGACACATCGCCGACTACGGCACATATTCTGCCGTCAGGCAATGCAAAGCAATCGTAAAAATCGCCGCCTACCTGTCTTGCAGACTCCATTCTTGCCGAAACATCAAAACAATCGGCAAAAACAACATTCTTTTCTCTCGCAATTATTCCGTACTGAATCCGCCTTGCAACCTCAAGCTCGGTTTCATTCTTAGCCTTTTCACTCGCAAGGGCGGAATTTTTTTCAACATAAGTTTCTACATCGTGAGCCATATCGTTGAAATAATCAGCCAAAAGCTGAATTTCATCGTCAGAGCCGAGTTTTATCGGCACAAACGCTTTCTTTGTATTTGTGCCGTCAGCCTTGTCGGAAAAGTATCCTCGAATTTTTTCAAAAATCAAAAGTATCGGATTATACATCTTTTTTCTGACAAACCGCATTACAAGCAAGAATACAATTGCCAGCACAACAAACAATGCAAGAACTCGCATTGCAGTATAGAAAATGATTTCCGTATAAATCTGCGTCAGCGAATAGTCCGCACCGATTAATGCGACAGGCTTGCCGTCCTTGCCTTGAACTGCTGAAAATGCCGTGTAAAAACTGCCGAAGCTGTCGTTCTGATATTCGTAAGCCGTGACAAGGTTAGGATTTTCCCACGCCTCTTTTTCAGCGTTCCACAAGCCGTGGTCAACCTCTGCACCTGCACTTCTCACATTTAAAACATTCTCGTTTTCGCTGTCATCATCGGCAACAGTCATAACATATGTAACCTTGTTTTCGTCAAAATTCGGAATGTAAATGTACATATATTCAAGGTGATTCGTCTGACAAATCCACCTCAAGGTCTTAACGGCTTTCCGATATTCTTCGGAATCGGGATTATCAAGCAATGCGTTTATATCACAGCGTTCAAAAGTTTCTGTTGCAACCTTTGACGCACTTTCGGTCAGCTGTCGTGTAAACCGCCTTGTGCGCTGAATGTTTTCAATGCAATTGAGCGTACCCGAAACAATCACCGCCAAAATAAACAGCACAAGTATGTGAAAGAAAAGCCTTTTGAAAATCGACTTTTTGACTTTTATTTTGCCGATTGGTTTTTCGGATTTTTTCATTAACAGTCACCGCTTTCTTTCCACACACTTTTTCATCTTGTATTTTAACACGAATGTATGATAAATGCAAAACATAATAAATGTCATAAAGTAATTGTCAACCCGTAGCGGCGGTCAGTGACCGCCATTTGTTTTGTGTGCAAACACGAAACAATTCGTAGCGGCGAACACGGTTCGCCGCTACAAACAATCCATAATTTTCATCACATCAAAACATTTTAATAAAACAAATAGTTTCATCAATGCGGGCGTCCAATGAACGCCCCTACGGGTTTGCGGCATTTATAAAATTTGTTTTGGCATACAATTTCTGCCTTTACCTGCGGTCGCAAGGCTACCCCTACAAGTATACATTTACTTTCATATAAAGCAAAAATTGCATCAATGCCGTATTCGGGCATCTGATGCAATTCCTTTATCCGAGTATCTTCTCGAATAGATTGCGGTGACACACCGCCGACCACAATTTTCCATTTTTAATTAAGCAAAAACAGCCGACTGCTTTGCAATCGACTGTTTAATAATCGGATTATATATCAATTACCATCTTGCGTCAAGCTCGGCTTTGGTGGCTCTTTTTTTCTTTCTTGCGACATATCTTGAATATCTTGAAAGCTTTCTGTCACGAAGGAAGAATACAAAAGCAATTGCGCCGAGGATAACTGCAACAAGCACAAACCAAAGACCTACATTTGCGGATCTCTGAACTGCGGCAACAAGAGTCGGTGTGCTTGCGGCATTTGACTTTGCAAGAGCCTTGTCGGCAGATTTTACGGACTGAACGGCAACGCTTGATGCTGTGTCCGAGTAGTTCTGATTCTTTTCATTTGAAAGAATGAACTGCGACGCACCTGTTGAAGAAGGCATCTCAATCGGAGCGGCTGAAACCGCCGGAGAAACCTCGCCGCTTACAACCTCTGTTTTGGGGTTTGCAACTGCGTTGTCGCTGAACAGTGCGTTGTATGTTTTCTCATCAACAATACCTGTTGAATCGAGTGAATTCTGATTCTGGAAATTTGCAACAGCCTGCGCTGTATATTCACCGTAGTAGCCTGTTGCATCCATTGCAAAGTAGCCGAGCTTTATAAGCTGCTGCTGAATTGCAGTTACTTCATCGTTTTCGTCACCGTTCTGATACTGAACTGCCTCTGTTACAGGCTCTGTTGTTGCCTCTGTGGGAGCAGTTGTTTCTTCTTCGGGCTTGTCCTCAGTCTTTGTTGTTGTATCGGCTTTTGGAGCTTCGGGAGCATTCTCCGAATAAAGTGTATTTCTCGAATCGCCTGCAATACCGTCAACTGTAAGACCTGCGGCTTTCTGGAATGCCTTATAAGCCTCTTCTGTTGCGTCACCGAAGTAACCGTCAACTGCACCGTCATAATAGCCGAGGTCAGCAAGTCTTTGCTGAATCTTCTTTACCTCAGCACCCGATGAACCGTTCTTGTAAACACTCGGTGTGTTGCTTGAAGATGATGAGCTGCCTGATGAACTTGAAGAACCTGATGAGCCTGATGAGCTTGAACCCGATGAACTGCTTGAAGAAGTGTTTGAAGGAGTCTTGCTCGATCTGCCCTGTGAGTCAAAGTAATATGTAGTACCGTCAATTGTTCTTGAAGTATTTACAATGTACTCGCCGTTTTCGTAGTAGTAGTAGTTGCCGTTAAAGCTTTCCCAACCGTTTGTTACATATGAAACTGCGGCAAGCTTGAACCAGTATGTCCAATTGTTATAACCGCCGATTGCCTCATAGCAAACACCGTATTCATCACCTCTTGCGTCAACCTCCATACCGTTGCCGACATAGACACCGACATGACCGGGACGCCAAAGTCCAAGACCGTGAACATTAGGAATGCCTGCGCTTACCGAACCTGTTTCGGTAGCTGTTTCAAGCTGTGGATTACCGCATCTTTCGCCGCCGGCATATGAATAGATAAGACCTGAACAGTCAACCGCTCCGGGGGTTGAACCGCCGTAAACATATGACCATCCGCTGTTATAGGCATTGAGTGCCCATTCTGCAAGACCTGCACCCGTGCCTTTTGCACCGGCAGAAAATGAAGAACCGAATACGCATACACTTGAAAGTGTGAGAACACTCAGAATGATTGCAGTAATCTTTTTTATTCTCTGCATCGTTAATTACCTCCATTTTTTCAGAGAGTCAAAGCTCTTACAGAAAAATAACGACCGACTCAAAGTACAGTCCGTTTTAATCTGTACGGAAGATTTGACCGAAAAATTGTTACCAAATCTGACAGTAAATTACAAATCAGGTTACACCTTGATAACAACATTGTAACCATTATAACATCACTCTTTTAAAAAATCAACCCCAAAGCCCGTATTTTTTGCTAATTCGGAAAATTTGATGCAGTTTTACTCACAAAATCTTCATTTCAGGCACCAAATTAAAGCGAATTATTACAAATTTTGTAACCTTTTGTAATATTTACAGCATACCGTCAACATAAATTTCGCATTAAAAAAGCAGCTCCCGCACCAAGCATTTGGAGCGGGAGCTGCTTTTATTCGGTTTCCGTAATACAATTATGAAAAAAACAGAGGAGAGAAAATTTCAAAATGAAATTTTGCTGAGTAAAATATGAATTAAAAATACATTTATACGGCATTACTGGTATTCGCAAACACTTGCCCATTTGAGAAGGAACTCTCTCTCTTCGGGTTTGCCCTTAACAGACTGTGATGCGGCTACAATCGGAAGCCAGCGGTCAACATATTGACGGGCTGTGTCGGTCTTTGTGCAGTAAAGCTTCATATACTTTTCTGCAAGCTCTTCCTGATGATTCAAACGGAACAAGAGGTAAGTTCTTGCGGCATCGGCTGAACCGTTACCCTGTGTTGCGTGTGACCAGTCAATAACATACGGTGTACCCGACTCGTCAATAATAATATTACTCGGGTTGAAATCGCCGTGACAAACCTTTGTGTGGTTCGGCATACCGTTAAGACGGGTTTCAAGCTCATATCTTGTTGTTGCGTCAAGGTCGGTTTCGCTGATTTTGCGTTTCATCTTATCCTTGAGTTTGTTAAGCAACGGTGCTTTTTGGCTGAGGATTTTAACCTGAATGTCAACAAAGAGATTGAGGTATTCGTCCTCTTTTTCGGGATGCTCTGCCATAAGCTCCGCAAGAGTTTTGCCCTCGATGAAGGTGGAGATAATTGCCCATTTTCCGTCAATCTTTGTAACCTCTTCAATTTTCGGAATATTGAGTCCTGTTTCCTCAACTCTTGCCTGATTAAGAGCCTCGTTAAGAATATCTGATTTCGGATAACACTCGTCAAAAACTTTGGCTGCAAGCGCACCGTCTTTATAAACTACCTTGTTCTCTCTTTTTGCAAGAACTGTATCTAATTTCATAATAAAGCCCCTTTCGCTTTAAAATATTAAAAATTTATCAAGCAATCTTTCATTGCTTCGGTTATATTATACAACAATTTCAGGGGTTAGTACAGTGTAAAAATAACAAAATAATTTTAATTTTCTTTGTGCATTTAGCAAATACAAATAAAATATTTTTTACCTTTCAAACAAAAAGAGCAAGATATTTTATGCGAAGTGCATAAAAATTCGTTAAACTTTTAACTAAATATTTGTGAAATTTTTAACATTCTTTTGTGCATTGTGCATAATAGTTTGTAATATTAAAAGCATATTACGCCCAAGAGGAAGTTTATTTAAATTGAAAGTTGAAAATGGAAAATGGAAAATTGCGGTCGGGCAGACAGTCTGTAATGTAAAAAAACATATTATGCCCGAGCGTAGCATTGGAATTGTTCGCACAATCCTGTAGGGGCGTTCATTGGACGCCCGCACGGCGAGCCGCCGTACCCAATTCGTGTAGATAGTTTGTAAATATCCCAAAACATATTATGTCCGAGCGTAGCATTGCAATTGTTCGCACAATCCTGTAGGGGCGTTCATCGGACGCCCGCAAGTAATGGCAAATATCATTTATTGAAAACAAATTTTATAAATGTCACAAAATCATTGATGTTTTGTAAGGGAGAACCGTGTTCTCCCTTTCGTGTGCAACGCACACGATTGCAAGCAATGCGTGCAAATTTGAACACACAGTTTTAATCACATCAAAAAATATATGTATAAACATAAATATTCATCAAGTCGGGCGCCCAATGTGTGCAGTGTAGTAACATAGTATACAACAGTGCAAAGACATA
>ENA-OPCW01000533-OPCW01000533.1-human-gut-metagenome-genome-assembly--contig:-NODE-533-length-20794-cov-3.038334_pt1 | contig 20794 bp, 19 predicted proteins | sample MGYA00241258_ERZ501496 | MGnify/ENA primary metagenome ERZ501496 (study PRJEB25962, sample SAMEA2042660) | human gut metagenome | biome: human gut; feature: human-associated habitat; material: faeces...
AGCAAATTTGTGCAGATGCAAATGGACGATACTTTACTAAAATTACTCTGCCTAATGACAGTACTTATCAGATTTATGTTAATGATGGTGAAACCGTTCACGAAAAAACTGTAAACGGAGAATGCTATGATATTGATATGAAGGTTTATAATGCATCTAATGTACTCTTAAAGGATAGTGCAATGGTGCAAAATGGAGAAACGCTTAGAATTGTTGCCGAGGTTACAGAAAAAATACAATTAGAAGATAAACCTGTGCTTTGTGCAGCGATATATGACAAAACTGGTGCTTTGGTAAATGCAGATATTGATTCTGTTCCGTTTGTAAATGGTAAAGCGGTAATGGAAACTACTATTTTGGCAACCGGGCTTTCAGAAGGGGCTACTTTAAAGCTTTTTTTGTGGACTGAGGGGCTGAAACCGATTATGAGTGTATTTTTGATTCGGTAAAATTATAACTTGATTAAGGAGATGATATTATGAAAAAAGAAGAAACAATGTTATTATTACAAGAATGTGATGCTGGTTTAAAAATGGCCATTTCTTCAATTGATGAGGTATTAGATACGATTCAAAATCAAGAATTTAAACAATTAAGCATTGATATTAAAAATCGTCATCAAAAACTAAAAGAAGAAGTTGATTATTTACTTAAAAAATACGAAATAAAAGAAAAGGAAGCTTCTTTAATGGCTAAAAGTATGTCTTGGATGAAGATGAATTTTAAAATTGCAATGGATCATGAAGATTCAACAGTAGCCTCTTTGCTTTTTCAAGGATGTGCTATGGGTGTAGAATCTTTGTATCATTATCTTCATGTTTATCAAGAAGCACATTCTAAAATAAAAGATATTGCTTTAAAATTAATAAAAATTGAAGAAGATTATAGTGAACAATTAAAGAACTATTTATGAAGCCCAAAAGAGGCTTCTTTTTACATTAAAGATTTACAAAATAGAATAATTTTAATACAATTTAATGTATATCAAATAAAATTTCTAAAAAATGCAATTGATGTAAATACATTTTAATCTTTAACTTAATTGACCATTTGAAATAAATAATGATTAAGCGTCAAGTTTTGTATAAATTCAAATCTTATTTAATAAGATTTGACAGATGATTAATTAAGATTTTTAAAATAAAATTAACTAAAATGTATTATTTTTTATAATTGAAAGAATATTGCATTCAAGATATATACATAGTATTATATAATAAAATCTAATATGCGAGATAGCATTTTTGATAAATTAAAGCGACTTTCCTTAATGAGTAATTCTTATTATTTTGTTTAAAATGAGTTGAAAATTGAGGGGGGGGGGGTACTAATATATAATGTAGGGGAGGAAGTGCTATGAATAAATTAAACAATGAAATACAATCCTATAGAAGAATGATTGATGTTTTAGATCAATGCATTGATGATTATCTTTTTGTTTTAGATATTGAAAATGATTCTTGTTATATTTCTCCTCATGCGGAAGTACGTTTTAAAATGGAAAATCATGAATTTAAAAATCCTATAGAAAAATTTAAAGAATTTATTTATTACAAGGATTATGATCTTGTTAAGGAAGATCTTGATTTGATTTTTACTGGAAAAAAAGAATTTCATAATTTGCAATATCGTTGGTTGAGTAAAGCAGGAAAAGCGATTTGGATCAATTGTCGTGGGAGTGCTATTTATGATGAAAATCATCAGATTAAATATTTAGTAGGATGTATTAACGAAATTGGAAAGAAACAAATTGCGGATAATGTGAGTGGATTGTTAGGTGAAACAAGTTTTAAAAACTTAATTATTTCTATTCAAGATGATATGCATAGAGGTTTTGTTTTAAGATTAGGAATTGATAATTTTAAAAATATTAATGAAAATTATGGATTAAAATATGGTGATGAAATTTTAAAACAAACAGGTAATTGTATTAAAGAACATCTATTAAATCATCAAAAGCTTTATCGTATTGTTTCAGATGAATTTATTATTTTAGATTTATTCGGAGATAAAAGAGACGCTAAAAACTTATATAATTGTATTCGTGATAGTATTACAGCTTATGTTGAATCAATCAACTATGAAGTTTATCATACTTTGTCGGCGGGTGCTTTATGCTTTGAAGAAAATCCAACTGCAAGTTATACAGAAATCATGAAATGGACGGAATTTGGTTTAAGTAAAGCTAAAAAAGATGGAAAAAACATGTGTTATGTTTTTAAAACAGAGGATTATAGAAAATTCCAACGTAAGAGTGAATTGATTAAATGTTTACATCAAGCTGTTGATCATGATTTTGTTGGATTTGAAGTTCATTTCCAACCGATTGTCCAAGTGGATAAAAATAGAATTACAAGTTTAGAGGCACTTTTAAGATTTGAATGTGATACGTTTGGAAAAGTGACACCTTATGAATTTATTCCTTTATTAGAAGAAAGTAATTTAATTATTCCAGTAGGGAAATGGGTTTTGGAACAATCTATACAGGCTGTTTGTTCGTTAAAACCATTTATTCCTGATTTAAAGGTTCATGTTAATATCTCTTATGTACAAGTATTAAAAACACCTATATTAAAAGATATTTTAAATATTATAAATCGCTACGATATTGAAAAAAATCAATTAGTAGTTGAACTTACAGAAAGTGGCTTTATTGAATCAGATGCAAGTTTCACCAATTTCTGTAAGAATTTAAAAGAAAATAATATTCAATTAGTCTTAGATGATTTTGGAACAGGATATTCTAATTTTCATTATTTATATAATCTAAAACCAAATTGTATTAAGATCGATAGAGGATTAATGCAAAATGCTTTATCAAATGATTATGAAAATCTTTTATTAAAACATATGATTGATATGTCACATAGTGTTGGGGTTAAAATGTGTATAGAAGGTGTTGAAACAGAAATAGAATTACATAAAATAATGAATATGGAAACAGACTATATTCAAGGATATTATTATAGTAGACCTTGTTCATTAGATGAATTAAATGCTGGAAAACCCCGAACTGCTGCAGAAGATGGTGCAAGCTTAAGGGCTTCTTTTTATATATAAAAAGAGCTTCGTTTGAAGCTCTATCTGATTTGATTATATTTAGCGATACTTGTTTGACGGTGAATATCAAAGCACATTCCCATGGCAATCATATAGGAAAGTAAAGAAGATCCACCATATGATAAAAACGGTAAGGTGATACCAGTAATTGGTAATAATCCTAAAATCATGGCGATATTCCAAAATTGTTGGAAAATCATACAGCCAAAAATACCGGCAATAAAATATTTATCACTTTGATGGGTTGCTTTTAACCCAACATAAAGAATAATAACATCAAGTGCTAAAACAGAAACTAGCGTAATAGCAGCTCCGACAAAGCCAAATCCTAAAGTTATAACAGAGAAAATAAAGTCTGTATGTGCTTCTTGTAAGGAAATAATGACTGTCTCAAAGCCATGACCAAATAAACCAGCAGTTCCATAAGCCATCATCGCGTTGTAAAGCTGATAACCTTGACTTTGATAGGTTCCCTCAGGGTCTACCCAGCCATAGAAACGATCAAGTTTATGTCCTGTAATAATAGAAGAAAAGATATCTTGCCTAAAAATAAAGAGATATGTGAAAATAATCAAGACGACCGCTACAACTGCAAAACCAACAATATACCATTTTCTATTAATACCAGAAGCAAATAAAATAACGACAACGGCAAAAGCCATAATTAAAGTAACTCCGGCATCATTTTGAAGATAAGTTAAAATCATTGGTGGTAAGGCAATTTTCGCAACTTTCCAGATAAGTTGTAAATCTGATTCAAAAGTATGAATAAGATATCTTTCATTATGTAATGAGATGGTTTTAGACATACATATAATCATGACAACTTTCATAAATTCAGAAGGCTGGAAAGAAAATCCTGGGAAGTTATACCAAGATGTTGCTCCGTTTAAATCTTTCGCAAAAGGAATGATATGCATTCCTAATTTATAGATCGCAAATCTTTGAATGACAAGTCCTACGAGAAAAACAATAAGGATGCCGTAGAAAATCCACATTCCTGAATAAATACGATCATTTCCAAAACGACTAATAAGGTAAATAACCAATACCATAATAAAGAAGCTGCTTTGTCCAATATCCTGTTGGATTTGGATAGGTGATATATCCTGCAGCACATTTAATTGTATAACAACTGATTAAACAAAGTATAAATAAAATCGTAGCCAATGGCCAACAAATTGTTGAATCAAAATATTTTTTCATTTTGTCACCCCTTGTGTTTTATAGTATACTATAAATATATCATAAAAGAAATTTTTTTTAGAAAGGAAATGAATATGTCAGATTATTTTATTTATATTCTTATAGCCGTAGTGCTTATTGTTTTAGTATGGTTTATTTTTGCGAAGGGGTTAAAGAATAAAAAGCCAAAAGAAGTGACTTTAAAGGATATTCCTATCGATTTAGAAGCATTGATCAATGCTTTTGGTGGAATAGATAATATTAGAGAAACAGAAGCACAAGGAAGCAAGATACGAGTCTTTGTAGAAAATGATGATTTAGTTAAAGTGAATGTTTTAAAAGAATTAGGGGCTAGTGGAATCATTCAATCTACGGGGAAAGTAACTGTGATTCTTGGTAAATTCTCAAGTGAAATCAGTGGAATTATAAATGATAAGAAATAGAAAATATAAGGAGGAATAAGCATGAAAGAGAGAATACAGATGTATGAACCCTTTTTTCATCATTATTATATAGACGAAGTCTTGAATAATTATGAATTAGAGACATTGATTCGTGTAAAAAAAGATGATTATGAACAAAGTATTGCTTATGTTAAACTTGTTTCGGTGTATTCTCATCATGCAGACCTTGAAGAAATACAACAACAAGTAGACTCCATTCGCTTCATGATGGAAACTTATGAAGATTATGAAGAGTTTGAACAATATCTTATTGAAAATGAAGATCATAAAGTCATTGGTATTGATTTATGTGCGCTTACTTATAATCATCATTTTGATGAGTTGGAATTAGAGGAGTTAACACCCGATCAATATTATCAAGTAGGACTTTATTACTATGATCAAAGAAAATATGATGAAGCTCTTGAATGTTTTCGTTTAGGAGAAGAATGTGAAGATGTTGATTGTTTATGTGTTTTAGGCTATATGTATGAAAAAGGACAAGGTGTTAAACAAAATAATCAAGTAGCGATGACTTATTATAAACTCGCGAGTGATTTAGGAAGTGTTGTTGCTTCATGCAATCTTGCCTATTTTTATGAATACGGTATTGATGTTGAACAAGATTACGAAAAAGCATATGAATTATATTCATTAGGCTTGGATGAAAAATTTCCTCGCTCATTGTTTTCAACTGCTTTTTTCTTGCAACATGGTTTAGGTGTGGAACAAGATTTGGAAGAAGCATTTTATCGCTTTGAAGAAGCTGCGGCTTTAGGACATAATGATGCCATTTGTGCCCTTGGTGAATGTTATGAATTTGGTCAAGGGGTTAGTCAAGATTATCAAAGAGCTTTTCATTATTATGAAAAAGCTTCTTATGAAGAAAGCAGTCTCGCTAAGTATAAGTTAGGACGTTTTTATGATCTAGGTTTAGGTTGCAATGAAAATCATCAAAAAGCTTTTTATTGGTATCAAGAAGCCGCTAAAGATGATTTAGATGTTGCGATAACTGCACTTGCAACGTGTTATGAATTTGGTCGTGGTATTGAAAAAGATAGTCAAAAAGCTTTGGAATATTATTTAAAAGCAGCGCATATGGGCTATGTGAATGCTCAATATTGTTTGGGCTATTTTTATGAAATGCATAGTGAAATAGAAAATTCATTAAATGAAAGTTTTTATTGGTATTTAAAAGCAAGTAAACAAGGAGATAGCCAAGCGATGTTGGCTGTAGCTTATTACTATGGCCATGGTTTAGGAACAACAAAAAATGAAGAAAAGGCTTTTGAATTTTATCAAAAGGCTTTACAGTTTGGTGAAAAAGAAGCTTATTATCATCTTGGAATTTGTTATTTAGAAGGAAAAGGAGTCAAACAAGATAAAGGCAAAGCAATTGCATTACTTGCTCTTGTTGAAGATCAATATAATTTGGCTGCTTATTTAATAGGTCAATATTTTAAAGAAATGCATGATACTCATGAAGCAATTCATCATTTTAAAATCGCTATTCAAAAAGAAGATGAAGAACAATCTCTTTATCAACTTGCACTCTATGGTGAACAAGGTATTGAAATAAGTGAAGATGAGATGATGGATTATCTTTTAAGAAGTGCTAAAAAAGGATATTCACCAGCACTTGTCAAATATGCTTATTATTTAGAAAATGGGATTTATGTTGAAAAAGATTATCAAATGGCTTATGAATATTATTTGTCTGCTTGTCAAAAACAAAATAGAGAAGGTTTCTATCATTTAGGAAGATGGTTTTTCTATGGAATAGGTCAAAAAGAAGATAAACAAAAAGCCATGCAATATTATAAACAAGCCAGTGATTATCATTATTCAAAAGCAAGTTTTATGCTTGGTTATATGTATCATTATGGTGATGGAACATCTAAAGATTTAAAAAAAGCAAAAGAATATTATCAACTTGCACTTCAAGATGGTTGTCTTGAAGCACAAAAGGAATTAGATAAATTAGAGGTAGAAAAATGAGTTTTAAAACAAAATTAGAAAAATACGCAAAATTAATAGTTCAATCTGGATTAAATGTACAGGAAAAACAAACTGTTGTCATTAGTGCGTCTATTGAAAGTTATCAACTTGTTCGCGAAGTGACAAGACAAGCTTATCTTGTGGGAGCTAAAGAAGTTGTTGTTCATTACAGTGATGAAGAAGTGACACGTATGAAATATGAAAATATGGCAGAGGATGATTTCTTACAAGTACCGACATGGTTTTCAACTTTTAGAAATGATTATGCTTTAATGAATGCATGTTTTTTATACATTGATGATGAAAATCCAGAAATGCTTGCAGGGATTGATCCTAAAAAGATTTCAAATTGGCAAAGAGCGGTTAAAAAAGCATGTAAAACCTATTTTGATTTGTCAGATAATATGACAAATGCTTGGTGTATTGTTGGTGGTGCTACCCAAAAATGGGCAAATAAAGTTTACCCAGATATGTCAAATCAAGAAGCTCTTGATAGTTTATGGAATGCAATTTTTAAAGCAGCTAAAATTGATGAAGAACATGATCCCGTTGAATTATGGAATCAACATCGCCAATCTTTTGAAAAAAGAGTAAATCATTTAAATAGTCTTAATTTAAAGAAACTTTATTATAAAAATAGTAAAGGAACAGAAATTACGATTGGATTAAATGAGGATTATTTATTTGCTGGTGGAGGAAGTTATTTAAAAAATGGTGTTTATAATTTTCCAAATATTCCAACCGAAGAAATCTTTACATCACCTAATAAAGATGATGTAGAAGGAATTGTCTTTAGTTCTTTACCTTTAAGTTATGGTGGAAATATTGTTGATGAATTTTATTTACGCTTTAAAGATGGACAAGTGATTGATTTTGGTGCAAAAAATGGTTATGAAGTTTTAAAAGGAATTATCGATAGTGATGAAGGTAGTAAACGCTTAGGAGAAATTGCTTTAATTCCTTATCATTCACCGATCAATGAATTAAAAACGCTATTCTATAATACGCTTTATGATGAAAATGCTTCTTGTCATATGGCTCTTGGTATTGGGTTTTCAGAGTGTATTAAAGGTGGTATTGATATGAATAAAGAAGAATTATTTAAAAAGGGTATTAATGATTCTTTAGTTCATGTTGATTTTATGATGGGAACAGAAGATTTAATGATTGATGGTATTTTAGAAGATGGTAGTCATGTAAAAATCTTTGAGAATGGAAATTTTGTATTTTAACGAAAGTGGGTAAAACCCACTTTTTGTGATTTAAAGGAAGAATTTTTTCATAAATAAGTAGCAATTCTACCTATTTTGTGGTAATAATTGTAATGTTGAAATTAAAGAATAAAAATGTATATAGATTGAGGGAGGACGCAATGGAAGATTTAAGACAACAAATTGAAAAAAGAAGAACATTTGCGATTATTTCCCATCCAGATGCTGGTAAAACAACATTAACTGAAAAGTTCTTACTTTATGGAGGAGCAATCCAACAAGCAGGAACAGTTAAAGGAAAGAAAAACAGTAAACATGCGACAAGTGACTGGATGGAAATTGAAAAACAAAGAGGGATTTCAGTAACATCTTCTGTATTACAATTTAATTATCAAGGATATTGTATCAATATTTTGGATACTCCAGGACATCAAGACTTCTCGGAAGATACTTATCGTACTTTAATGGCAGCAGATTGTGCTGTTATGGTTATCGATGCAAGTAAAGGGGTCGAAGATCAAACACGTAAATTATTTAAAGTTTGTACAATGCGTCATATTCCTATTTTCACTTTTATTAATAAGATGGATAGAGAAGCAAGAGATCCTTATGAATTAATGGAAGAAATTGAACAAGAATTAGGAATTGAAACATGTCCAGTGAACTGGCCAATTGGTTCAGGAAAACGTTTTGCAGGAGTTTATGAAAGAGATGACAAAGAAGTTATTCGCTTTATTCCTGTAGATGGTGGAAAAAAAGAAGTTGAAACAGAAATTTTAAAAGCGGATGATCCTAAATTAAAAGAATACGTTGAAGATGAACTATATGATAAGTTACAAGAAGATATTGAATTGCTCGATATGGCAGGAAATGAATTTAGCTTGGAAGCAGTACGTGCTGGTAAGTTATCACCTGTATGTTTTGGTTCAGCTCTTACAAACTTTGGAATTGAACCATTCTTAAAACATTTCTTAAATATGACAACACCTCCAACACCAAGAATGGCAGATGGTGAAGTCATTGATCCTTATCAAGAAAATTTCTCAGCCTTTGTTTTCAAAATTCAAGCAAATATGAATTCAAGACATCGTGATAGAATGGCATTCTTTAGAATTTGTTCAGGTAAATTTGAAAAAGGAATGGAAGTTTATCATTATCAAGGAAAGAAAAAAATTAAATTAAATCAATCAAAACAATTAATGGCAGATGAACGTAGTGAAGTAAATGAAGCCTATGCAGGAGATGTCATTGGTGTCTTTGATCCGGGTATTTTCTCTATTGGTGATACCATTACAACAGGTAAAAAACATTTTGCTTTTGAAGGGATTCCTACATTTGCGCCAGAACATTTTGCGATGATTCGTAATAAAGATACCATGAAAAGAAAACAATTTGTAAAGGGTGTAGAACAAATTGCTAAAGAAGGAGCTATCCAAATCTTTACGGAGCTTGGTGGCGGTATGGAAGAAATTATTGTTGGGGTTGTTGGGGTACTTCAATTTGAAGTTCTCGAACATCGTTTAAAAAATGAATATAATGTAGAAATTCATAAATCACCACTTCCTTATCAATATATTCGTTGGGTAAAAGAAGGTACTGATTTAAAATCATTAAATCTTTCTTCTGATACAAGAAAAGTTCAAGATTTAAAAGGTCAACCATTATTACTTTTCACAAATGATTGGGGTGTTCGTTGGGCACAAGATAAAAATAAAGACCTTGAATTATTAGAATTTTCTAAAAACTAAAATTATAATTAAAAATGACAAGTTTCATATATGACATTTGTCATTTTTTGTTAAAAAAATAAAAAAGATTAGTTCTTATTAAAATAAGGTGATATGGATGGAAAATAAATTTCTTTTTTTCATATTTCTCTCCTTTGCGTATCCTCATTATATCATAGAAATTTGTCATATATAATCTTGTGTTGTACAATAATAGGGAAATGGGGTGATCATAATCGCTAATACAGGTAAAAGATGCCTTTGTAGATGTATTGTGTCTATGGAGGTTATTATTGGTAAAGAAAAGAATACGTTATTTGAACAAGGAGCGGTTTATGATTGTGTCATGAAGGATCGAGGTAATGAAATTCTTCATTATAAGGTTTATGGAGATGAATTTTCTTTGTCATGTACGGATAAGGAGTTTAAACAAAACTTTGTTCTTATTCAACATAAAAAAACAAGCCGATAGAGTAGGCTATTTTGATTTTTTAAGAAAATATGTTACAATGAAATGCGTTAAAAAAAGGAGAAAAGCAGATGGAACGTATATATTATATAGATCATATTAAAACCGAAGATATCAATGCTTTATCTTTAAAGTTAAACAGTATGCAAGAGGTTTCACGTATTAAAATAAATAAGGATTCGATTTCTTTTAATTGCGCAAGACCTGATAATATTCAAAACTATTTAGATGAATCAAATATGGATTATATTTTAAAAGAAATGGTCAATCGAAAAAAAAGGGAATATATTTCTAATCAAAATAAAGTTGAAAAAATATTTATGTTTACTAATTTAGAAAGTGAAGAAGAAGCAAATGAAATCAAAGATATTCTTTCTAAATACAGTGTTTTTGAAAATGTACAACTTGATTTTCAAAATAAGATGTTAACACTGACATCTTCTGCTTACGCTTTAAATCGTATTAAGCGTATTGTTGAAAATGTCAATCCAAATATTCAAGTAGAACAATGGAAAAAACCATTTAAGTCACAAGATTTATTTAATGAAAAATATTTTCAAAAATATGCACGCATTGCCTTGTTTTGTGTAGGTGTTGCCTTAGGACTCGTTACTTTTGGAGATACAACATTTTTAACTTATGTAGGTTGGTTTATTGCTTTAGTTATATGTAATGAAAAAGTATTACAAGATGCCAAAAGAGATTTACAATTAAAGAATTACTTAAGTGAAAATGCAATCTTTTTACTTGCCTGTTTAGGTGGATGGGTTTATGGCGCTTTTATAGAAGCACTTGTTGTCTCTGTTCTTTATCAATTTGGTAAACAATTGATTATGCAGGTAACACAATGGTCAATGCAAAAACTAGATGAGCTCGTTTCTCATCAAAATTTAGGAAGACGCTTAGTTAAAGAAAATGAAGAAATGGTTCCTTTAACAGAATTTGATATTGGAGATGTTCTTGTTGTTAAAGAAGGAGAAACAATTCCTTTAGGTGGAAAGATTATCAAAGGGAAAGCAAAATTAGATGTTTATGCAATCGATGGAAGTGATGTATATCAAACATCTAAAGTTGGTAACGAAGTATTCAGTGGAACTGTCGTTACAGAAGGGTATCTTCATATAAAAACAACAGCTTTATATGATGTTTCAGCGATGTCAAAAATTGTTGATATTGCGACAAATGCTCCAATATCTTCTTCAAGTACAGAAAAAATTATTAATAAAGTTTCTGATATTTATACAAAGGCTTTAATTATTGTCGGTTTGATTTGTTGTGTGATTTTACCAATTTTAAATTTGCATGATAATTTAAAATATATGTATTTAGGAATTATTATGTTGACTGTATCGGGTAGTTTTGCTTATGTACAAGGAGCATCATTTACTTTGCTTGCGGGTGTTGCCAAAGCCTTTTCTAAAAAGATTGCAATCAAAGAAAATAGTGGATTAGATGATTTAAATACATGTACAACAATTATTTATGATCGTTTTGATGGGATTGAAACAACAGAAGATGAAATGGATTTATTTGAAAAAATCAAAGGGTTACATAAATCATTGATTATTTTCAATGATGGACCAGTAGATTTGGAAAATGATGAGTATACAATCTACAACAATTATTCTGTTGAACAAAAATTAGCAGTTATGGATAAGGCTCTTGTAGCGGGACCAGTTGCTTACATTGGTGATTGTGATAAGGATATTGCTTTACTTCAAAAAGCTTCTGTAGCGATTTCACGTGGTGGTGTTCATAACGAAAATGTGACAAAGAATAGTGATATTATGTTAACGGATTCTAACTTTGATACAATTATTGATTTATTAAAAATTGCTCGTAAACAAAAAGCAGTAAATATTCAAAATACATTTATTGGTATTTTAATTAGTTTATTGGTTGTTTTATTAGGTGTTTTAGGTCTCATGCCTTGGTGGGTTGCTTGTATAATCTATATTTTAGAATCAGTTTTGGTTTTATTCAATTCACAATTAATCATAAGAATGTAAAATGCAAAGTTTTCTTTGCATTTTTTTAGGAGAAAAAAATGAAAGTAAAAAAAGAAATGAAATTAATTGATTTTTTATCATTATCGTATAATCGTAAGAATGTTAAAAATCTATTAAAATATAAAGAAGTATATGTTAATGGTAAACAAGTTAGCCAATTTGATTCTTTATTAAAAGAAGATGATCTTGTAGAAATAAAAAAAGAAAATAATTCGCTTCTTGAAATTCTTTACGAAGATCAAGATTTTGTCGTTATTAATAAACCATCGGGTTTGTTAAGCATGTCAGATGGAAAAGAAAAAGAAAAAACAGCTTATCATTATGTAAGTGAATATTTAAAAAAACAAAACAAAAATCAAAAAGTATTTATCGTTCATCGACTTGATCGATAAACATGAGGAGTGTTAATGTTTTGTAAAAATGAAAAAGTAAGGGATCTTTTACAAAAAGATTGGAATAAAATTGTATATTTAAGAGGCTATATGGCTTTAGTAGAAGGAAAAGGACTAAAAAAACAAGGAACTTTAAAAAATTATCTAGCTGAAAGCAAAACACAACAAGTCTATATTTCTAACAAAGAAAAAGGGAAACTGGCGATTACACACTATAAAGTCATTAAAGAAATGAAGAATCAAACACTTTTGGAAATTAATTTAGATACAGGTAGAAAAAATCAAATTAGAGTTCAACTCTCTAATATTAATCATCCAATTGTTGGTGATAAAAAATATGGAGCAACATCGAATCCAATAAGACGTTTAGGTTTACATGCCCATGCTTTTGGTTTTGTTCATCCTAAAACAAAGAAAAAATATGAATTTAAAACAGATTGTCCAAAAGAATTTTATGGAAGATAAATATTAGACAGTATAAGAAAATATGTTGTTTTGATCCAATAGGTAATGAAAGAAAAATAATTATTCTTCTGCTATTTTATTAATATAGTGATTTTTTATTTAAAAGAACAACACCTTGTGGAAGATTTTCGTTAATTGCACCAATAATTGGATAAGAAACATACAATTCTTCAAGATAAGTAATATCATCATTTGAAAGTTTAATATTGAAAGCATCTATGCAACATCAATATATTTCATTTTAATAGCAACGAAATTGGTGAAGAAACACCTTTTGTTCATAGCCAAGCAAGCGACATTTGTGCCATTTTATAATTATATTTTTTAGCTAATTCATTATAATTTCTATATCTTGTTTTCCATTTGATCATATTTGTTTTTATTTTGGTTTGTTTTTTATATAGCATAGACATGGGTTAGCCATATTGTAACTTTTAGATATTTTTTATAGCTTCTTCCCAAACTCTATGAAAGTTAAGGGCCTTTCATAGAGTTTTTGCTTTTTCATCTTTTTTTTTGATATATTTGTATCGGAAAAGAGATGAAACCAAATGAAAGCGGAACAAAGAAAAAATAGAAATAGAATGATTGAAAGATTTATTCAAGGGCTCTTGATGATTGTTTTAATCGTTCTAACGATTTTTATGATGATTGATGTTAATAAAATACAAGGAAATGCAAGAGTTATTAATTATGCAGGGATTATACGTGGAGCAACACAACGTGAAATAAAATTAGAAATATCAGGAAATGCGAATAATAGCTTAATTCGTTATTTAGATGATATTTTTGATGGGTTGATGCATGGCGGTGGGAAGTATCAACTTACAAAAATAGATGATCAAAAATATCAAAATAAATTAGCAAAACTTAATAAGGCATGGGTTTCATTAAAAGAAGAAATTCAAAAAGTAAGAGAAAATGGTTATGAAAATACCAATATTATTAATATGAGTGAAGACTATTTTTATCTTGCTGATGAAACAGTAACAGCAGCTGAAAATTATTCTCAACATTGTGCTTCACAACTTAATTCCATTGAAAAAGGTCTTATTGTCACAAGTACTCTTATTGTTTGTGTCATTATTAGAGAAACGATTTTAGCTATTGTCTTGATGAAAAGGAATAAAGAATTAAATAAACTTGCTTATATTGATTTACATACAGGACTTCCAAATAGAAGCCGTGTTGAAGAATTAGTTGGTGAATACAATCATTTTGATCAACCATCTGCAATGATTGTATTTGATTTAAATGATTTAAAAGAAGTCAATGATTCGTTAGGGCATGTTGCAGGAGATACGCTCATTATGAACTTTGCTGATATTATTAGAACTTCTATACCAGATAAGCATTTTGTAGGAAGATATGGTGGTGATGAATTCATTGCTTTACTTACAAATGTAACAAAGGATGAGGTAGAAGAAATTATTGCTAGTGTTCAAAATGAAGCAAAACGTTATAATGAATTCAGCAAACAAATACACCTTGATTTCGCTTATGGTTATGATCTTTCTACAAGCTATCAAGAAGCAAATTTAAAAGTATTATTAAATCAAGCAGATAAAAATATGTATGACTGTAAAACACGTATGAAACAAGCAAGAAAAGGATAAGAAAAACAAGCCAGTTCATTTTAAACTGACTTGTTTTTTATAGATGATATTTTGTACCTCGTCCACGGCCTGTTTTTCTTATAATATTTTCTTCTTTTAATTTATTTAAAATATCTTTTACTTTTGAACGACTATAAGGTACTAATGATAGAATTTCACTAATTGATAGTTCATTATATTGTTTAAATAGATTATAAATGATTTCATTGTCTGTTTTTAAATCTGATTTTGAACGAGTAACAGGTAAAGTGATTTGAATTGTATTAGTACTTGTATTAAAAATAGGTTTGTTAATACTTTCATTGTAAGAATGTATAATTCTAAGAATTCCAGTTCCAAAGATTTCGACAATACCTAAACGGAAAAATACATTACTGATAATTGGATTTCTTAAAGAAGAAATCATACCAGAGATATATTCATCTTTTGTGATTCCATTTATAAGACCACCAGGTGATACAATTTCAATTCGATCTTCAAACATAGAAATTCTTATTTTTGCGTTCAAATCCCATGCCCTATGAATGAGAGCATTAGCGATAGATTCACGAAAAGCTTCTTCGGGAATAAGTTCTATTTTTTTTCTATAACTTCCATCAATTTCTTCATATTGATAATAATCGATATATGTTTGAATTGCTAAATCATACATTTTTAAAATAGACATATTTTCTAGAAGAAGTCTCTTTTTTATAATATTTATGCTTTTTCCAAATATCGCAATATCAATCCCTGGAAAGGAATTGTTATCAGAAAGAAGTTCAGCAGCATTATTAAAATGATTATTATTAAATAAATTAAGTGTTTTTAATGTATCTTTATTAAATGTATTAATAGAAATAGCTTCTTTCAATTTTTGTTCAAGATACTTAAAATCTAAACGAATATTACTTGTTGGTAAGTCTTCATAATTTATTTTTTTCCCTTCTAAAATAAGACGAGTTAATTCAAAAGAATCTACTTCGATTGTTGAAGTATCATTTCTTTTAAATGCTTTAGAGTTATATAGATAAGGTTTATTTTCTCCAGGGTTTACGATAAGTGATATTGTTTTATTAAGATCATCTACTTCTAAACGATAATTTGGTTGTGGAAAGATATTATCATTAATTCTATTTTCTATATCAAGACAACGTTTGTTAGGATTTTCTATACCTTTGATTTTTCCATCATCATCAATACCAAATAGGATTGTTCCACCATTGTAATTTGAAAAAGCACTTACTGTTTTTAAAAAGGACTTTGAAATTTCTTCTTTGAATTCTAAAATATTTGTTTCTTTCATATATTTTATTCACCTCTTTATAATATGACCAATTATATAATAATTATACAGAAAAAGTCCATAAATTCAACCATATTTATTTTATGGCTTTTTTTTATGGCCGGAAATGGCCATAAAATAAAAAACAATCATTTTTAGATAAACTTAATACATTTTTAAAATGAAGATTCTAAAGTATATAATAGAAAATGGAGGTTATGATGAAAAGAAAAATATATCATTTTATATTTGTTGTTGTTTGTGTTTTATCACTTTGTGGTTGCAACAATACTTCAAAGATCAAAGGGAATACAAGAAAAGTAGTCATTCCTTATTCTTTTTCACTTCTTTGTGGACAAACGAGTGAAAAAGATTTAAATAAAATGGTTAAAACATATAATAAAGATAAAAATTACTGTTCTAAAGCCTATGCCGCGACTGAAGGACTCGCAGACAGGCGTGCTTTCGGTAGATCTCGTGCTACAGATTCACAAATAGAAAAGTATATTAAAGATAATAAAAAAATCATCGATACTGCTATGAAGAAATTCATTAAAAGCAACAAGCTTTATAAATATAAAATTAAAGAGGATTATTCATCTATTCAATTATATTTTGATGAAAACATACTAGAAGATACTTATCAACAATTGTTAGCAGTAAGTATTAATTTTACAAGTTTAAATTCTATTTTATTAAATGGAAAAGATTGGCATATAAAATGGCAAGTCATTAATTGCCATACCAATAAAACAGTTGTTACTTGGAATTTACCAAATGATGAAGAAAATAGTTTTACGTCAGATGATTTGAAACAAAGCTACGAGTAAGATGATGAATCTTTCTAGATTTATTGTTTTTTGAAACAAAACTTGATATTATTGTAGTGGAGAAGTTTATCTTCAACAATCAGGTGATTCTCTACCAAATAGTGAGAGCTAAAAAGGATACGAAGAGTAAAATCTTCGTATTTTTTATTTAAAGGAGAAAATTTATGAAATTGTATGAAATTGATCGAGATTATATGGATTATCTTCATAAGATAGATTCAAAAGTATTAACACATAATGTAGATAAACATCAAAGAAAGTTTATAGCGATAAAAGTTAAACTAAATGGTTATCAGTATTTTGTACCCTTATCATCCCCTGATTTTAGAGATTATTATGATGATCATGGTATCAAGAAAGTACAGTTTACTCGAGTACCTACTATTAAGAGGATTTTTAATGGAAATCCTACAGTTGAATCTTATTTAGGAAAATTATTATTTAATAATATGATTCCTGTTCCTAAAGGATCTTATTATGAATTTAATATTTTTTAGAAAAAGATCAAAAGTATAAAGGATTACTTATTGATCAATTACGTGTTTTAAGAAGTAAGAAGAATCAAGAAGATATTTTAAAAAGAGCACAAGTTGTTTATAAACTTAAAAGTAGAAATTCTTCTTATAGTTATATCCAATATGCAACCGTAGATTTTTCTAAATTAGAACAAGCTTGTGATAAATACATTGAAAAATAGGGATGTTAATGAATTGTTCAAAAAAATATATTATAATAGAGAAAGAGTGAAAGGAGAAGACTATGAAAGAATATTTAGCTTTTGATGTTGGGGGAACATCTGTAAAATATGCATTATGTAATGAAGAAGGGGAAGTTTCTTCAGCAAGTAAATTTAAAACACCAGATACATTGGATCAAATGTATCTTGAAATGGAAAAAGTCGTTCATAATTATCCAAATGTAGAAGGAATTGCTTTATCAATGCCAGGAGCAGTTGATAGTAATGGGGGCATTATTTATGGTTCAAGTGCAATTAATTATATCCATGGGCCAAATATCAAAGAAGACTTACAAAATCGTTTTCATAAACCTGTAGAATTGGAAAATGATGCTAACTGTGCAGCCTTAGCAGAAGTGTGGAAAGGGGTCGCTAAAGAAGAAAGTGATTGTTGCTTTATTGTTAGTGGTACAGGAATTGGTGGTGCTGTTATTAAAGATAAACATGTTCATCATGGAAATGCTTTACATGGTGGTGAATTTGGTTATATGATCATGCGCTATGAACCAAGTGAAGGAAAATATTATACATGGTCTGATGATGGTTCTACCGTAGCTGTTACTAAAAGAGTAGCAAAAGAATTAGGAAAAGATTATCATGATTTAGATGGAAAAGAAATTTTTGATCATGCAAATGACAATGAAGTGTATAAAAAATATGTTGATGAATATTATCGTACACTTGCTATGGGAATTTATAACTTACAATACGCTTATGATCCAAGTATGATCGTTATTGGAGGAGCTATTTCAACAAGAGAAGAACTATTAGATAAAGTCAATGAACAATTAGATATCATCTTTGGTCAACTAACACACGCTCATGTAAGACCAAACATTAAAGTATGTAAGTTTGGTAACGATGCAAATCTTATAGGAGCAACCTATCATTATATTCAAAGACATGAATAGGAGGATCATATGAATAAACAAATACCTAAAATAAATACACAACTTAGAAGCCATACTATTTTAGTACCAGAAGTTTATCGTGAAGCAACAGGTGTTTTAATCAATGGAAAACGTATCAAATCATTGGTGTTTTCTACAGATGTGGCAGTTATTGCCAACTGTAATGCTGATGCAGTCATTGCTGTTTATCCTTTTACACCAACTATTCAAATTACTCAAGCAATTATTTCAGTCGCACAAAGACCTGTCTTTGTGGGTGTTGGTGGCGGAACAACAGCAGGTAAACGAGTAGAATCGATTGCTTTAGATGCTGAACTTCATGGTGCTACAGCCGTGGTTTTAAATGCTCCAACGACCACAAAATTCGTTCAAAACCTCGCACAAGATATTGATATTCCAGTTGTTTTAACGATTGTTTCTTTAAATGAAGATTTAGAACAAAGAATGTTACATACAGGAGCTAATATCATTAACGTTTCTGGAGGAAAAGATACTGTAAAGATTGTTAAAAAATTAAGAGAAATCAGTCCTGATTTCCCAATTATTGCTACAGGTGGACCAACAGAAGAAACAGTAAGAGAAGTGATCCAAGCAGGTGCTAATGCGGTTACCTTTACACCTCCTACTAATGGTGAAATCTTTAAAGGTATGATGGAAGAATATAGACATAGATATGATTAAAAGTTCCTCGGTTGAGGAACCTTTATAGTAAGGTGTTTGTCTATAAGCTGTTACCAAATGATTCATCAAGAAAAACAAGTGATGAGGAAAAAAATATCATAAAATATGACAGAATATTTCATAAAGAAAATGAAATATGAGAAAAAGCCAACAAACAAAATCTAAAAGGCGAAAAAAGAAAAGAATATATCTATAAAAGACGTCAAAAAGAGGAAAAATCACTGTTTGATGAGTTTTTAGTGTGGCTAAAAACAATCAGGGAAAAAAATATCGGAAGATATTTGATGAGAAAAGCTATAGATTATACGTTAAACAATGAAAAAGAACTGACAGAATTCTTAAATCATGGGGATGTACCAGACAGAAATCAAAATTGTGAGCAGGTAATCAGACCATTTGTCAATATAAGGAACCGATGCAAATTTTATGTATCACCAAAAGGGGGCAGAAGTAAGTGTCATGATCTATTCATTAGTTATTACGGCAATAGAAAACAAGGTAAATCCATATATGTATTTCTTATATACATTAGAAAAAATGAAAGATATGGATATTGGTGATGAAAAAGCATTAAGAGAATTATTGCCATACAGTAAAAGCTTGCCTGAATATACAAAGATATTATCAAAACGAGAAATCAAGAAAATATTAAAACAGAATGATATGGATTAACATCCTCACATTCTGTTTTTTTAATAACCGAGTTTTTATTTGACGCTTACATATTATTTGATATGATTTTTTTAAAGTACTATTTTATTCTTTTTAGTCATGAAAAACGACCGTTAAGTATAGACTTATAGAAAAAAGATAATGTCAATTATATAATAGAGATGTTATCTTTTTTATTTTGCTTATAAATGTAAACGATAACAAAAAATAGAAGGAGGAAGTACTTTGAAAAAAATTGATTTACATATTCATACTGTACAATCTGTAAGTGATCATCCATTTGATTTTTCAATAGATTCATTAGAATCGTATGTCATAAATAGAAAAATAGATTGTATTGCTATAACTAATCATAACTTATTTGACAAAAAACAATTTGATATGATTAAAGAAAAAATAAATATTATTGTATATCCAGGAATTGAAATAGATTTAGAATCAGGACATCTATTAATGATATTTCCACATGAACGTATAAATGATTTGATTATAGCTAGCAATAAGTTGAAGAGTTTAATAGTTTCAGAAAATGATTCATTAACATTAGAACAATTTAAAAAAATATTTCCAGATACTAAAGATTGTTTGATGATTCCACATTATAAGAAAAAACCTATTTTAAAAGAAGAAATAATTGAAGAATTTGGAAATGAAATTACAGCTGGAGAAGTAAAAGGAACTCGTGATTTTACAATGTTAAAAAAAGATATTCACGATAAGATAGTTCCAGTGTTATTTAGTGATACAAGATTAGATGAAGAAGAATTTTCAGTAAGACAAACTTATATAGATACAGAAGAGCTAGAACTCAACGATATAAAAATGTGTTTAAGAGATAAGAATAAGGTTTCTTTAAATAGAGAAAAGAATGATAAAATATTTGAAGTTTTACCTAATGGATTTATAGCATCAACAGGGTTGAACATTATTTTAGGAGAACGATCTTCTGGCAAATCAAATACTCTCAATAAAATTTATGAAATGCATGAGAATGTTAAATATATTAAACAATTTTCTTTGATAGAAAAAGATGAAGCTAAAGAAGAAAAAAATTTTAAAAATAATGTAAAGATAAACCAAGGTAAAATAGGTGAAGAATATTTAAAAGAATTTAGAGATGTTATA
>ENA-OPCW01000539-OPCW01000539.1-human-gut-metagenome-genome-assembly--contig:-NODE-539-length-20682-cov-4.703592_pt1 | contig 20682 bp, 8 predicted proteins | sample MGYA00241258_ERZ501496 | MGnify/ENA primary metagenome ERZ501496 (study PRJEB25962, sample SAMEA2042660) | human gut metagenome | biome: human gut; feature: human-associated habitat; material: faeces...
CACCAGGATATTGGCTCCCGGATATAACTGCAGGAACTCGGCTCCCCACTGCTCTGTCAGATGGTTCGGCACGACAAATAGATTCTTTTGTGATAATCCCAGACGTTTGCTCTCCATTGCAGCCGCTACCATCTCGTAGGTCTTCCCAGCTCCTACTACATGAGCCAGAAGCACATTATCCCCGTAAAGCTGATGTGCGACAGCATTTTTCTGATGTGGGCGAAGTTCAATTTCCGGGTTCATTCCTGGGAAAGTCAGATGACTGCCATCGTATTCACGGGGACGGATACTGTTAAACCGTTCATTATAAACTCTTACCAGTCTTTCACGTCTCTGTTGATCTTTGAAAATCCAATCCTTAAATGCTGCTTTCATGGCATCCTGTTTCTGTGATGCCAGCATAGTTTCTTTTTTATTGAGGACACGAATCTCATCCCCATTTTCATTGACACTCTTATCATAGATACGAACATCTTTCAGATTCAGTGTATCTTCCAGAATCCGGTAAGCATTTGCCCTCTCGGTTCCATACGTTGCATAGGCAAACGCATTTCTTGGACTGTCTGCATTTTTCCCGGTAATCCGCCACTCACCATTCACCTCAGAATATTTTACCTGTATCTCCTTCTGTGCAAGATACCACGGAGTATGAAGCAGTTCCCTCATAAAGTCCTGATAATCCGATGGTTCAATCCAGGTTGCCCCAATCCTTACTTCGATTTCAGATGCTTCCAGTTCTCTTGGCTGAACTGCTTCCAATGCACGGACATTCGGTGTGAATTCCGGGTGATTCTCTGCAAAGGTTCTTGCTGTGTTTAACTTCTCCCTGACATTTCCAGATAAATACTCATCTCCACTCTCCCACTGGTCTGTCAGTGGGTTCTTAAATATAACTCCAACCAGTTCCTCCGTGATTTTTTCTTCTGTCTTTCCTGTCAGCTGTGCCATATAGGACAGATCCACCTTTGCTCTTTCATTCAATGATAATGCTAAGGCTTCTGTCGCAGTTTCCACACTGGTTACCGCCACTGCCTTTTTGATGGTTCGTTTCGTAAACATGTCTGCTTTTCGCTTCAATGTTCCATCTTCGTTCAGGTCTTCCAGAGAACACAACAGACAATAAGAAGCGTCATCAGAAAACGCCCGCTTGTTTGCATTACTTCCGATGACTCCATACTTTGCTGTGTAAGCATCATATACTTGATTCAATTTCTCCTGCTGTTTGTGAATTTCTTCATCTGTTACGGATTCTTCCATCTGCATGGCAATCAGTTCACGCACCGTGTCTCGGATCTCCACCATACCTTTTACACGTTCTGCAGTAGCGGCAGGCATCTTTACCTGATTCATCAGAGAGTTAACACGGTAATATACCTGATCATCTACAACCGCATAACTGTAATTACGAACATTCGGATCTGCCGGGATACTCTCTGGTACATCATCCAGTTCTGCATCCACATCAACTGCAGGTGCCATATTTCCATGAATATTCCTGACAGCTTCTGCAAGCTGGACTTCAAGATCAGCACCTTCTATCGGCATACAGGTTGTTTCCATACCATACGGACCGGATACCTCTTTCATCTCACCCAGAATCATTTCCGGATGGTCTGCAAAATACTGATTGACCGTAATTCCATTGGCATCACTTCCAAGATTCACCCACTCCGGCATCTCTTTTGTCATGCTGTCACGCTTCTGGAAGAATAAAATATCTGCACTGACTTCCGTTCCTGCATTTGCTTTGAATGCTGTGTTCGGCAGGCGGATGGCTCCAAGGAGATCGGCACGTTCTGCCAGATACTTTCGGACTTCCGGTGATGCTTTATCCATGGTTCCTTTTGTTGTGATCAAAGCTGCCACACCACCCGGACGCAACTGGTCGATTGTCTTTGCCAGAAAATAATCGTGAATCATAAAATTATAGCGGTCATATTGCCTGTCATTCACTTTATAAGCTCCAAATGGCACATTTCCGATTGCCACATCGAAGAAATCATTCGGATAATCTGTCTTCTCAAAACCTTTAATCTGGATATTGGCATCTGGGTAAAGCAGTTTTGCAATTCTACCGCTGATACTGTCCAGTTCCACACCATAGAGTTTGGACTGGTTTAGATTCTCTGGAAGCATTCCAAAGAAGTTCCCGACTCCCATAGACGGCTCCAGGATATTTCCTTTTGTAAATCCCAGATTTTCCAACGCCTGATACATACTTTCAATCACGATTGGCTGTGTGTAATGGGCATTTAAGGTAGAAGCTCTGGCTGCTGCATATTCTTCCGGTGTAAGGACTGTCTTTAATTCCAGATATTCCGTCTCCCATGCGGATTTTGTTTCATCGAAAGCATCAGCAAGACCTCCCCAGCCTACATATCGGGATAAAATCTCCTGTTCGTCTGGTGTGGCATTGCGGTTTTCTTCCTCGCATTTCTTTAAAAGCTGGATTGCCATGATATTAGCACGGAACTTTTCCTTTGGTGTTCCCTGTCCCAGTTCATCATCTGTGATATGGAAGTTTGTTGCTGGAATATCAGACTGTTCTGGTGTTATATCTTCCTTTTTTTCTGCATCTTCTACTGCTTCCGGTTGTGTCTCAACCTCCGACGGTTCCTGATTTTCCTCTCGTATTTCCTGCTGATCAGAGCCTTCCTGCTCCACTTCCAAAGCCTGCTGAGCTCCTTCCAGATCCGCCTGTCTCTGTGCTTCCTGCCGTTCTTCATACTTTTCCAGTTCTTCCGGTGATAAGAAATCATCGGTGCGAATCAGCTGACGGACACGTTCTGCAACCTTATTCCACTTTAATAGAACTTCTACATCTGGACTGCCAATCTTCCCTTTCGCAAGTTTTAATCCTTTCGCATCATGGGAAGCATCGGATTCATACGCTCCCGGTATCCCAGGTGCTGCTCCACCTGTACCATACTCATTTTTCAGAAACTCAGCTGCATCCTTTATATCGTGATGTTCCATGAAATACTCATAGATCCGATTCCGTCCTCCGGCAGTGATCCCGCCTCTTCTAAGGACTGCATCTATCTCATCCTGTGTGATAAAGGAAAGGGCCGGACGTTCGACCGTAAATTTCTGGTCTACCCAGGAACGCTCCCTCTGGAGATCCTGAAAACGCTGGAAATATTCCGGATTATGCTGAATCTCCCACCTGCGATAATCTTCTGGATTCTCATCCATATCTTTCTGCAGCCATTCAAAGCGATGGGCAATTGCATCTGCTTCCGCTGAATCTGTCCAAGCTTCCCGCACGACATCCTGCCAATCCGAATATGATTGCTGCTCCTCCCGGTTTCTGCTGGTATCCCGAAAATGGAGTGCAAGAAGATTGGTCATTTCTTCCTGCTCCTGTTCAATGGCGTTATTGGAAATCAGATTATCCACGTAACTTCTATCCTCATACATATCCCGGATTCTGTCCGCCGCTTCTTCCCACGTAACCATGCGATCAAAGTTTCTTCTGGCGGAATCTCCCCGTCGGATACGGATACCATCATTGTCATACCAGATACTGATTTTCTGACCATCTATGGTAAATCCTTTGCCACCAGTTCCATATTCATCTTTCAGAAAACTCCGCATTTCTTCATTATCCAGACCTTCAATCAGTCTTGCCGTAATATGAAACAGTGTATTTTTCTGTCCACTTCCCGTGCGGAGAATATCATCTACTACTTCATCAGAAATAAGAAAAGCGGCTGGCTGTTCTAATGCAGCTACCGCTTTCCTTATTTCTCCTAACTGTTCCTCTTCTGTTGGGAACAGGCTTAACTGTAAATAATCTCCCGAATTACCAGTTCCTCTGCCTGTGCCTTGATCTGGTTCATGTGTCTGGTCCACGCCATTGTGTCTGCCATCTTGTCCGGTGCCGGATCTTTCTCCAGAAGTTCGATCATCAGGTTGTCTACTCTCTGCCTTGCCTGGCTGTCGATCTCCATCAGATGACTGTCCAGACGGTTCTGCAGTGTCAGAATGTTGAACCTGGCTACCTTGTGGTTTCTCAGATACTCTTTCCTCATCATTCCGTACTTCCCGATCGTTCCTCTCGTCTCTTCCAGGCTGATATCTGGAATCTGATACTCTCCGTTCTGGCTGTAACTGATCTCTCTCATAGTCTGTTTCCTCCTTTTTTTCTTCTCTATCTTCTGTGTTATCTGTATTACTTTCACGAATTAACGTGTTAAACTCATTATAAGCTACTTCTTTTTCTTTTGCAACCGTTTTCAGGTCATTTTCCAGATCATTCAGAACATATCGTCCAATCTGCATCAGGACTGGTCTGCTGATCTCGTTGACTGCACTTCCCAGATGTCCTAATATTTTCAGCTGATTGAAGTCCGTTATATGCCGAAAATCCTCTGCATCCAGATATTCCTGTACATCCAGTCCACACCTGTTTAGTAATACATACCAGACACTATTGGTCATCAGTTCCCGGAATTCTACTTCCTGATTCTGTTCGTCCAGTTCTTCCAAAAATGTCCCTGTCACATCCAGTCTCAGTTCTTCCAATGCATCTGGAAGCCATTCCTGCATACTCTCCTTCGCTGCCTGATGCAGACTTTCAGCAAGTCCTCCTTCTGTATCTTCCAGTGATAACTGCTCCTGCAGATAATCCGCAACCAGCTGTTCTCCTTCCATTGGAAGATTCCATAACTGTGGATCTTTTCCCAGATTTCTTACTTTATAAGTATCCTGCACATCAAACACATATCTCAGTTTTATCTTTGGTCCTGATGTATTATCAATCAATGCGATTCCCTTGGAACCTTTTTTAATCCATCGAAACATTTTCTGATTCCAGATTTCCATGGATGCTACGGCGGTTGCTTCCGGCCGCTGTGCATAAATTAAAAGCTGTTCTGGAAAAGTATACTTGTACAGTCTGGATGCCGTGTCAAGGAACCGCATCCATTCCTGCGGACTGGCAGCTACATCTTTTGCCACCTCTTCCGTCAGCTGTTCCATTGCATATAATTTATTTGCCATGTGCTACTCCTTTTCATAAAATCAGGGACTGCTTGGCACAGTCCCCATAAAATCATCGTTACTTCTCTTTATAATGCTGCGGCAAGATCTTTTGACTTATTCTTCGGCACTTTGTCTGCCTCTTTTGCCTTGATTTCTGCCTTAGCTTTCTCCAATCTTCCATGGATTCCACCTTTTACTTCCGCTTTTTCAGCTGCTTTTTCCTTCTCCAGACGAGCTCCCCTGCGCTCAGCATTTTCCATTACTGCTGTCTTTTTATCACAGAACTGAACCTTATCAGAAAGCTGTTCCTGTCTTTCCACCTGTGTCTCATTGACTTCCTGTACCATCGCATTTAATTCTGGAACTTGAAAGATTCCGTTATCAGGGAGAATCAACACTTCATGAACAGAAGATGGGATGACAAAGTAATCGCTTCCCAGGCATTCCCCAATCTGTTTTCGAATATCTTCCTGCAGTAACAGGGAAGCTCCATTCATCTTAGATTCATTGGTAAGGCAGAACATTGGATTCTCCACAGTTTCCATATCCAATTTTTCATTCAAAAGATTCTTTGGTGTTCCTCCAAAAATCATGGATTCGACAATCTGTGTCATATCCACCAGTTGCACTCCTCTGTTCTTATCTGCCATCATCGCATCTGCCTGAATCTGTTCGACAGATACTCCCCATTCGTTCATCAGAGAAACAGTTACCGGAATACTGCTGATTCCCTCTCCATTTTCCTCCAGATTTACTGCATAATAAGCTGCAAAATCTCCGTGTTCTGTGACTACTTTGTCTGCCAAACGATCGGTATTCCATTCTTTGTCGCAAATTCTCACCTGTAATTTGTCCTTCATCTTTTCATAATCAAGAATATCCGGAACTCCCATATCAAAAAATTCTGCTTTTCCCTGTGCTTCAATACGCATATCAGCTACATCCCCAACACAAGAATCTACATCTTTCCCATTGATATATTCCTGGTAGAGAGAATCCAGATAGACTGTCGGTACGATTCTCTGATTCCCATTTGGAATTGTAATGCCAGTAAGCTTCAGTCCATTGTTTTTTTCTACTTCTTGAAGTTTAATTTCTGCGTCCTTGTAAGACTCTGGCAAATACTCCTTTACATTGTCTTTGACATATTCATAAAATTCTTTTCTGTTCATCATACGCTTTTACCCCTTTCTGATCATGTGATGGTTCATTCTTTTTCTGCTGACCATCTGCTCGGCTTTCTTCTGATAAGCCATCATTCTCTTTAAAGTTTTCTCCTGGTTTTTTCGTGCTTCCTGTCTTTTTTCCATTGCTTTCATCATAGTTTTCTGTTCCTTTCTGTGATTTTTTTGTATGAAAAAGGGAGCCTCACATAGAAGCTCCCAATCATAACCTCTGGTTTCCTTATTTGCTTTTCCTTTTTCTGCAGATATAAAGTCCTGCCATACCTCCTGTGGAGATTACCAGAAGCAGGATCGGCAGCCAGATATTCGTGCTGTCACCTGTTTTCGGTGCATTTGATACCTTTGTCTCTTCATGGGACTGTGGTGTATCCGGTGTGTTCGGTGTTTCTGGAACTTCCGGTTTCTCATTTGTCAGATTGAAAGTAACTTCCACGACTGGTGTACTGTCATTCGCATAAGCAAATGTCACTTCATGCTTGGTCTGATCCAGTGTGTATCCATCCAGTGTTTTTGTTTCCACCAGATAATACTTGATTGCTGTATCATATTTGCCGTTCTTAAATGTGGCAATCTCATACAGCTTACTTTCTGCATGACCGGCAGCGTCTGTCTTTAAGGTTTCCAGAACCTTTCCTTTGCTGTCACGGAGTTCAAATTCTACCCCTTTCAGTGGTTCTCCTGACGATTTATCTGTCTTATTGAGAATCACTTTTCCCTTGGCAGTATCATCTTTCATAGCCACTTTCTGGACTTCTCCAGTATCCGTTACTTCAAAAGTAACATCCGATGTCAGAAGATATCCTTTCGGCGCCTGCTCTTCACGTAAGGTATATTTACCGATTGGCAGTTTTTCGATATAGTGTGCTTCCTCTGTGGAAGTCCAGCTCTCTACTACCTGATCATCCTTATCGAGAATCGTCAGTTTTGCACCCGGAATCTCAGTTTCTCCTGTGATATCCGTCTTACTGATCTCAACTTTTGTCACATCATCTTTCATCTCTACTTTCTGAATCTCTGCTGTATTTTCTACTGTAAAGGTAATACTTTCTGCAGTGACATATCCATCTGCCGGTTTTGTCTCTGTCATGGTGTATTCCTTACCAACCACCAGTTCTTTGATCACATGGATTTCTTCCGTAGAAGTCCATTCATCTACGGTGTTGCCATCTGAATCCGTCACTTTCAGGTGTGCACCTGGAAGTTCTTCACCTGTTGTCAGGTCTGTTTTGGTCAGCTCCACTGTGGTTGGCTGATTCTCAAAAGTAAAGTCGTAGCTTACTTCTGCCTGGTCTTCTCCGGCATATTCAAAGGTAAATTCCTGTACTTCATCTGTTGTAACAAATCCGTCCGGCGCAAAGACCTCTTTCACATAGTATTTTCCGTCTACCGGAAGATCTGCCGTAAAAGTAATCTGTCCTTTTTCATCCGTTACTCGCTGCTCGATCAGACTGTCTTTCTCAAGAAGTACCTCGCCCTTTGCATTTTTGATATCTTCACTGGTATAAAGACCGAAGACACCACCTGCAAGGACACGTTCTGTATCTTTTTCTTTCTTCAGAACCGTAACCTTTACTTTCTGACGGGCATTCTGCCATTTCTCATCATAAGTGATGACTGGTGTGTCCTGATCACGGTAGGAAAGGTCAACATATCTCGGCTCTTTGTCCAGCACATAACCATGGGCTGTTTTTACTTCCTTCACATAGTATTTTCCAGCCGGAAGATCTCCCATCTGTGCAATACCATTGGAATCTGTGGTAATGGTTCCCACTTTTTCATCTGCTTTGAAATAATCTTCACTGACACCATCTGCCGCTTTGATATCTTCCGCAGCAAATACATCGAAAGTTACATCTGTAAGACTTCCAGTTACATATTCAAAGAGATGCTCCACAGTACCTTTTACATGGTCCAGAAGTGTCACTTTATCCAAAAACTCTCCATTTTTATTGATGATCAGAAGTCCTGTCGGTACTTCATCTTTCATCTCTACTTTCTGAATCTCTGCGGTATCTTCCAGCGTGAACTTCACATCCGTTGCTTTCAGATAACCATAAGGTGCCATTTCCTCACGAAGGGTGTATTCCTCTCCAACTGTCAGTCGTTTGATCACATGTGGCTGATCTTTTACAGAAATCCACTGATCCACAACATTTCCTTCTTTATCAAGAACGGTGAGTTTTGCCCCATCCAGTTCCACACCTGTTGTTACATCAGATTTTGTGATTTCAACTGTTGTTGGCTGGTTCTTTTTCACAGTTTTCAGTTTTACTGCCTTCACATCCTGTCCCTGGTAAGAAGCATTCAGATTCAGAACTTCATCAGAGGATACAAATCCAGCCGGTGCTTTTAACTCTTTCACATAATACTGTCCAAGTGGCAGATCCAGCGTACATACTGCAAGACCATCATTATCAGAAGTCATTTCCTGTAAAAGTGTCTCTGCTTTCACGATTACTTTTCCATCTGCCTTGATATCTTCTTTGTTATAGATACCAAAGACAGCGCCTGCTACGGTTGCACCATTTTCTGCATCCTGTTTTTCTACCTGGATTGCAACTTTCTGTCGGTCATCGCCAACAGTCACTTCCTGTTCAATCACAGGTGTATCCTGATCTGCATAGACAAATGTGACATCAGATCTGTCATGGTTCAGAACGAATCCTTCCGGTGCAGTCTTTTCTACCACATAGTAAGAACCAAGCGGCAGATTCTCTGCAACTGCTTTTCCGTCTTCTCCGGTCGTTACCGCTGTTACCAGTGCATCTTTTGCATAGATCAGCTGTCTGTTTCCGTTTTCATCTTTCTGATAATCCGGCGTAAAGATATTTTCAGCTGCATAGACATTAAATTCTGCACCCTTCAGGTATCTTTCTTCATAAACAAAATCTTTCTTAAATCCGGTCAGCAACTCACCTTTTTTATAAATCGTCAGCTTTCCTTTTACCGGATGGTTCTCGTAATCTACCGTAATAATGGCATCTCCGCTTTCAGAATCCATCTGGTATGCTGTGTTTGCATCCACCGCAATCTCTACATAGTTCTTGTTAATTGTGTACCCTTCCGGTGCGTTGACTTCCTCAATCCGGTAATGTCCGATCTTCAGGTTCTTCGGCATGATCAGATATCCCTGGCTGTCCGTAAAATAGGACTTGTGAGTGGTTGTCACAGGGTAAGTTGTTACCTGTTCCACATACTTCTTGTTGTCCAAGTCGTACACTTTAAATTCTGTTCCTGCAATCAGGACGGATTTCTTTGTTTCATCGTCTTTTTTCACGATTTTCAGTTTTGCCTTAAACTCTTCATCCAGAAGCACTCGCCAGATCTGTGGCTCATTTGGATGATGCTCTGTGATATTCACTTCAAAATCATCGACTGGCTTGTAGTTGTGCGGTGTTGTTGTCTCACGCACGATATAGCTTCCAAATGGTAATGGAATACTGCAGGCATACCCTTTTTCATCTGTGAAAATCTCAGTTGCTCCATTTTCTCCACTCACTACTGGTTTTGCAGAATCAAAATCATAGCTTCCATCTGCTTTCTTTGTAAGGGAAGATTTCAGATAAACTGTAAATCCAGCTCCGGATAACAGATCTGCATCGGTCTTTCCATTGTTGGCTGCTTTAATGATCTGGAATGGCTGCTTGATGACCTGCTCACTGGAAGTGCACTCTCTTTTTACTTCTGATGTCATATCTCCTTCATAACTGCACGTAAGATCATGCTCTTCTGTATCTGCCAGGTATCCGGTCGGCGGTGTGATCTCTTTGATATAATATTTGCCAAGATATAAGCCTTTTACAGAAGCCTGTCCTTTGTCATCTGTTGTAAGAGAAGCTACCTGTTCTCCTGCTTTATAAATAGTTCCAGTTGCTCCGTCCGGATGCACGATATCTTCACGGGCATACAGACCATAAACTGCACCTTTCAGTGTGGCATCTCCCTGCGGTACTGCTTTTCCTGTTTCTTTATCAACTTTGAATAAATTGATCTTTGCTGTCACACGGTCATTGCTGAAGGTATGGGCAAATGATACGGTTGCTTCTTTATCATTGGTGTAAGAAAACTTGAACGTATACACATCTTCTGTATTTCTTACATAGCCTTCCGGTGCCTGATCTTCTTTTACAAAATAGGAATATCCAATCGGAAGATCCGCTGTGAATTTTGCATTCCCATCTGCTCCAGTAGTTGCTTTCTCAATCAGTGTTCCTTTTTTCACAACAACGGTTCCGTCTGCATTTCTAATATCATCGGATGCATACAGAGCAAAAATACCGCCATTCAGTGGTTTCTTGATGTCTTTATCCTGTTTTACTACGGAAACATCTGCTTTCTGTCTCTCGTTGTTAAAAGTCACATCTGCAAATACAACTTCTTTATTCTGTCCGGCATAGGTCAGAGTCACTGGCTTTTCTTCGCTGCCGTTATAGAAATTGTCCGGTGCTTTTGCTTCTTTTACCACATAGGTTCCAAGATGCAGGTTTTTCAGTGTGACAGAACCATTCTCACCTGTTGTCAGATTTTCTTTTACCAAGTCACCTTTGCTGTACACTTTTGTGCCATAAGCAGTTACGATATCCGCTCCGGCATACACGTTATATACTGCATTTTTCTGTCTGCGGTTCTCATACTGGAATACGGTTCCACTCTCACTGACTTCTGCACCGATAAGAACCTGACCTTCTTTGTAAATGGTAAGCTCTGCCAGCTGCTCCTTGTTTTCCACGGTCACAGCCGAGGTCTTACTTGCTACCAGTTTCACATTTGTTGCCGTTGCATTTACTACATATCCCTGTGGCGCTGTGATCTCTTTCAGATAAACGGTATCCTGTGTCTTGATGATCGTAACAGAGGATTTTCCATTCTTATCTGTTGCCGGCATCTGAGTGATCAGCTTTGTACAAGCCTCATCGCTGTATACACCGAATACTGCACCTGCAAGATTGACATCCGCTGTATCGTCTTTCTTTACGATTTCGATCGTAGCCTGTTCAATCCAAGACACTTTGAAATCAATATATTTTTCATCTGTCACACCTTCACCAAATACCAACGCAAGATCCTGCGTGTCAGATCCGGTGGTGATTTTATAAGCAGAGTAATCTTTTGTAATACTTCCCTTCATTGTAGAAGACCAGCTCTGTGCCACGTCACTCACCTGTGTCAGTGGTGCAGAAAGATAAAACTTTGTTCCTCCGCAAATTTCTACACTTGCACCAGCTTTACTTGTTGTGCCTGTGCTTAGATTATGAAGTTTCACACCAGACGGAAGCTTCATCGTAATTGTCTGTAGCTTATCTGCTTTGAATGTAATATCTTTGGTTCTCTGTGAATTGCCATCCACATAAGCTTTTACATCTCCATCAGAAAATGACATTGCTACATCCGGTATTTCTGGCTGTGAAACACAATAATTATACAATTTCATTGCTAAATTCTTGGCTGTACTATTCGCTCCGGAAAAAGCGTCGCCACTTCCATTAGCATAAGAAGCCGCCAGATGAACAAGAATGAATTTTGCTCCAGCACTAAGATTTCCATAACCATTCTCTTCTGTAAAGAATCCTTCATCTCCTGCTGCCTTGGTTCCGTAATAACATACCTTAGCTAATGTTTTTCCATCTCCGACTTTACTAATCGTGTAATTACCTGTTCCTGGTCCCGGTTTTGATGGCTGTACACAGTAAGCAGTCGCAGATACATTTCCAAACTGAACCGTATACTGATAGGTAAGATAAGAACCATAACCATAATCCGCATAACGATACAGAGTTCCTCTTGTAACAGATACTTTCTGTACACTTCTTGCACTTGTCTTTGCCATAAAAGTGACTGTTTCACCAGCTTCCATGGCGTATAAATCAATTCCTTCCTCTTCCGCCTGCTCCATTGCATCCGATACTGTAAGACCTGTTTCCGAATCCGTTGTATTTTCAGTATCTTCTTCCATATCCGGTAATAGTTCGCTTGCCTGAGAATCAAATTCTTCTATCTCGCTTTCCGTCACTTCCTCTGTTGGAAGCAATTCCGAGTCTGCTTCTGAATTCTCCGTTTCCTCTGTCTGCTGTTCACTGCCAGCTGTTTCTGATTCGGTTACTGCTTCACTCCCTTCAGTTTCTGTCTGCACTTCTGTTTCTTTCTCACGCACAATCAGCTTTCGGCTGATCTGGTACTTCGGATGCTCCTGATTTACCGGTTCCACATAATAGACCGCTTTGTAAGTGTCCGCATGATCTGTCGTAAAATCCTCATTCTTATCATTCTTTGCTTCCTCAAATGTGACTTTAACCTTGTTATCATCCTTGATTTCCAGTCCGGTATAATCTGATTTCACATTAAATACACTGCCTGTTTCGATTTCATAATCTTTGGCAGTCACCACCTCATCTTCATCCAGAAGGTCTTTCACTTCCTCATAAAGTGGAGGTTTTTCCTCTGGCTGGATCTCCGCTGCATATGCCGTCATCGGAGACAGCACTGTACTAAGCATTGTCATGCCTGCCAGCAAGCCAGATACTACTTTTCTAAAATTACCTTTTTTCTTCATGCTAAGGTCCTCTCTTTCATATATTTGTATTAAAACAGACAGTCCTTAGACTGCCTGCAATACACTACTTATCGTTGTGGAAAAATCAGATTGAACTGTACATTTCCCTCTCCGGGATCAACCATCTCCACAGTTGCTTCGTACTGTCTCCCTGTTTTTCTTGATACCAGATCCTTATAATGGATTTTTCCTTTAGACAGGAACTTCTTTGCTGCCGTCTTATCCATCTTTTTTCCCTGACTCGCAAGGAATTTATCATTCTTCCATAAGGTAAAAGTACAGTTCCGGTCAGAACAGTAAAAATTTACTTTTCCTTCCCTGACATCTGCTCCACAGCGGGGACATTTGCCAATGACTTCTCCTTTTGCCTTTCCCTGAAACTGATTTTTCTTCTCTTCTGAAATCCCCTGATACCTGGCAACCAGTTCCTGCATCAGCTCTGTAATCCCATTTAGGAATTCATCTGCTGTCTCTGTATTCTGGGCAATGTGATTCAATGCCATTTCCCACTCTGCGGTCATCTTCGGAGATTTAATCTCATCCGGTAGAACCGTAATCAGCACATTTCCATCATCTGTCGGCACCAGATTTTTCTTTTCCCTTTTCACAAAGCCAGACTGAATCAGTTTTTCAATGATTGCTGCCCTTGTTGCCGGTGTGCCAAGTCCTTTCTTTTCTGTATCTTCGGTCAGTTCTTCATTCCCTGCACGTTCCATCGCAGAAAGCAGGGTATCTTCTGTGTACTGTTTCGGTGGCTGTGTGAAATGCTCCGATACCAAAGAATCACAGGGACCATAATGCTTGCCTGCCCAGATATCCAGCTCCGGCTCTTCTTTCTCAATCTTTACGCCAAAGAACTGTTTCAATTTATTTTCGATCGCCTTGAATCCTTCCTGCTTTGTTTTCTTTGCTGTGAGATAAAACGTATGATAATTGCAGGTGATCTGGCATTTATGGCTTTCATAAATATAAGGATCTGCAGTTGCTGTCAGAACCCTGGCACTGATCAGATACAAAATCTTGCGGTTTCGTTCTTTCAGTTCACCAATATCTGCTTTGGCTACTTCCATGGTTGGGATAATCGCATGGTGATCGGATACTTTCTTTGAATTTAATACCTTACTCACGTCTGGGTGATATTCCAGACCTTCAGCATAAGGCATTTTCCCAAGTAACATCTGAATCAGTGTTTCAGTGCTTTCTCCCATCTCATCTGTCAGATACTGGCTGTCTGTTCTCGGATAAGTGACCAGCTTCTGCTCATACATCTCCTGCACGGCATCCAATGTCTGCTGTGCGGTATAACCAAACATTCTGTTTGCTTCCCTCTGCAGAGTGGTCAAATCATAGAGCTTCGGAGGACGGACCGTTTTTTCTTTCACATCATCCTTTTCCACTTCGCACATACGCTCCATACAGTCCGCAGCCACTCTATCTGCATCTTCTTTTTTCTGAAAATGCTCTGTGACCGCATCCATCTCGTCAAACTTGATATGAGCCATATAATATTTCTCTTTGGTAAATTCCTTGATCTTCTGATTTCGATCCACGATCATGGCAAGTGTTGGTGTCTGTACTCTTCCAACTTTCAGATTCTGGTTATACAGAACGGAAAAAAGACGGCTCGCATTGATTCCCACCAGCCAGTCTGCCTTTGCCCTGCAAAGTGCTGACTGATAGAGACTGTCATAACACGAACCGTCTTTTAATGACGCAAATCCATCTTTAATTGCCTGTTCTTCCATGGAAGAGATCCAGAGCCGCTTCATCGGCTTTTTGCATCCTGCCTGCTCATACACCAGACGGAAGATTAGTTCTCCTTCCCGCCCGGCATCTGTAGCACAGATTACTTCATCTACTTTGGAATCTCGCATCAGTTTTTTCAAGATTCCAAACTGCTTTTTCGTGCCTTCCAATACCCTGTGTTTCCAACATTCCGGCACAATCGGCAGATCTTCATATCTCCATTTTTTATATTTTTCATCGTATTCCGATGCATCACATAATCCAACTAGATGTCCTACGCACCAGGAAACGATATAACCGTTTCCCTCCACGTAGCCATCTTTTCTTGTTCTGGCTCCAATCACGGAAGCCAGTGCCATCGCAACCGATGGCTTTTCTGCAATCACTAATTTCATTTACTCCTGCTCCTCTTCTTCATCTTCCAGCACAGCATCATCAAAATCCTCGTCTCTCAGGATTTCTGGTTCTATACTTTCTTCCTGCTCATCTGCATCGTCTACTTCCCGCTTTTCAGATTCTGAATCTTCGGATTCATCTTCATCCTCTTCCATCTCATCCTCGTCATCATATTCATGCTTTGGTTTATAGACTTTGAAGTAATATCCTCCTGCCGCAGCTCCTACTGCAACCAGTGCAATCAGAAGATACGTTCCAAATGGACTTTTATCTTCTGGCATCTGGATTTCATCCTCTACCTTATCTTTCTCAGCTGTCTCAGTTGTTTCCGGCTTTTCTTCTTCAGCCTGTTTCTCTGGTTCTGCATAAACAGTATCTACTTCCGGAAGTGTCACGGAATCAGAAAGTGTGAAGTTCATCAGATCTTTCTCACTGACTTCGGTAAGGAAATACACATTATCCTGAGATTTTGAATTGTCGATGATCAGATAAAAAATCTTACCACTCTTAGTTGAAATGGTATAAAACTCTTTTGTGCCTTCCGTAGCTGTTTTAGTAACAGAATCTGCTGTCTCGCCTTCTTTATTAAGCTGTTCCTCAATACCTGTCACTGTCCGATCATCCACAGTTCCTTTTGCATCTGTTGGCTCAGAAGCTTGTGCATCCTGCGGAAGCGGAGAAGTCGTTGTTTTTTCAGTTCCCGTTGCATCTGCACTGGTCGTAGTTGCCATTGCACCATTGCTGTCACTGGAGGTTTTCTGTTTCTCTGCCTGCTTCTTTGCCCATTCATAATAAGGATTCTGCAACACATACTTTTCAGAAGTATTTCCGGCACCGTCTGTTACCGTAATCTCAATCTGTTTTGTAGTAAAATCTTTCTGTGTCAGTTGCACTCTCAGCATTCCATCCTTCAGATCTGTATAAGTGGTGCCATTAACTGTTACTGCAGTAATCCCGGATACTGTATCATTCCCCTGAATCGTCAGCACACCATCTGTCAGGGAAGCAGAGAGTGTCGGCTTTTCCGTGTCATAACACTTAATAGAGCGATTCTGCTCATAGACCTTCCCCTCACCATCTGTCACACGCACATAGACCGTCTGATTACCAGTAATGGAAATACTTCCATTCCCTGTCACATCCTGCCAGCTTCCGTCTTTCCCAGCTTTCGCTTCAATTTTTGTGATAGAAAATCCTTCTGGCATATGACTGGCATCCACAGTAATTGCGACTGCCGTTTCCCCCTGTCTCCAGCCATCTGGCTTTTCAATCGTAATTGCGGGTGCTGTATTCTCTGCCGCTAACACACTCTGTGTCTGCAACATAGGCGATGTCAAGCAAAGAATCGTTGTTGCCGCAAGCAATCCTTTTTTCACGCTATTTTTAGATTTCTTCTGTTTCATCTTCTCTAAATTCATCATCAGACCTTGTTTCCTCCTTCTGTATTTCTACCCTGCCGGGCAGTTCATTTTTCATTCTCTTTTTGAAAGCTTCCAGCTCTGGAATGCTCATATCCATCGCACGGATAATTTTTACAATTTCCAGATTTTCCGCTTCTGTTTTTGCAATCTCCGCAGCCTTGAACCGCTTTAAATCTGCTTCATATCTGGCTTTAGATGCTTCCATTTTTTCCTTGGCTTTCTCATAATCTGCCGTTGCTTTTTCAAGACTTTTCATCGCTTCTCCTTTCCGGACGGCTGTTACACCGCCCTTTTCCTTACCATCGTCCGAATCCATAGAAATGACTCTGCCAGTATGGAGAGTTGATGGACGTATACTGCACCGGATGCCCACAATGGATCATCTGACCATTGCCCACATAGATTCCGATATGCGTTACCGGAACTCCTGCATCGTAAGTACCTGTAAAGAAGATCAGATCTCCTGGCTGTGCTTCTGACTGAGATACCGGCGTACAAATGTCATACAATCCCTGTGCCGTTAATCTTCCTGTATTCCTTACACCTGAATGTGTCAGGCAGTAACTTACGAATCCAGAACAGTCAAATCCACTTGGCGAATATCCACCCCACACATACGGTGTCCCAAGATATCTCGCTGCTTCATTTAACAAACGCTGTGCTGCTTCACTGGTATATTCATTGCCGCCAAAGCCTGCCCCTTCTCCTGTTTCCAGATAAAAGATCGGGTTTAACCGCTCTCCATTTTTCAGAAGTTCAATGTGAAGATGGCTTCCTGTAGAATTTCCAGTATTTCCTACAAGCCCTATCTCATCACCTTTCGTGACGGATGCTCCTGCAGATACACTCCGGCTGCTTAAATGTGCATACCGCAGTTCATAGCCTTTACTGTCCTTGATTACAACATAATTGCCATAGCTGTCGTTATAAGCAGAAGTTGTAACCGTTCCGGTCAGCCCTGCCATTACTTTTGTCCCTTCCGGTGCTCCGATATCCATACCATTATGAAGCTGATTTGCTCCTGATATTGGATGAATCCTGTATCCATAATAGCTGGTCACACTGGAATACCAGTTAAAATCAACCGGTGTTGCAAACATCTGCAGGTTGCCTTTGGTATCGTTGTAGGCACTGAACAGTTCTTTCTGGAAAAATCCCAACCTGTCCTGACAGATTGACATCAGGTTTCCACTGGTCAATGTTACATTCAGCGTGTCCACATCTCTGATTCTGGTCACTTCGACTTCATTGCTTCCGTTATCATCTGCAAGATAACATTCCCAGGTCTGATGTCCATGTGCAGATGCTGCCGCATGACTGTCATAATAGACATCAAACTGTACACCGTATCTTGCGAAAGCTCCGGTATCTTCTACGGTATATTCGACACCATTCATAACTACCTTTGTTCCCATTGGAACAAACGGATTGGAAGCATCTACCGCTAAGGTATGATTGGCAGTTGGATATGCTCCACTGGCAGTCGGTCCTCCGCTCCAAATACCACAACAGATTGGACAGTTACAATATCCACTGGTCACAACCTGTCCCAAAGATTCTCCAACTCTTACTGTTGCTGTCTCCGTTACAGTCTCATTGACTGCTTCAGTAGTTAAATGATATTGCTCTGCAAACAAGGCGTCCAGCTCCGGCTTGACCTGTTCAAAAGTAAATTCTTCATACTTTGCAGACAGATAACTAATCAGGATAAACGGATCATGCTCAATAGGTCCGATGTTATATCGGTATTCCTCATGTCCCGGTTCTTCAGATTCCATGTTGTTGATCCGCTCCTGCAGATTAGCTTCCAGCTGTGTGTAATACAGTTCCGCTTCCCGGATTGCCTGATCCGATGACAGATAACTGGTTCCGGTGTAAGTGATCACATTTTGTAAAAACACTGCAGAGCATGACGTGACATTCGTTATGATCAGAAACATCAATCCGATCAGAACTGCTACACTGATATACACCTTCCGGTTTTCTTTAAAGAAGTTGGTGACCTTACCGCCAATCTTCTTAATATAATCAATCGTACCTTTTGTAGCTGTTCCTACTGTCTGTTCACTTCGCTTCGCTTTGGCATAATCCCGTTTGATCTGTTGCTTCTGAATCTGTTTTTTCAGTTTCTTCTGTTCCTGACGGGCTGCCGCCTGTGTCTGTTTCTCTTCCTGTCTTTCAAGTCTGCTTCTTTTTCTGAATGCCCTCTGTTTCCTGCGTCTGGCACTTCTCTGTTCCAGCCGGTAAACACCTTCGCCGCTTTCTTCTAACTTATGGGCACCTTCTACCGCCGCATTATCGTCTTCATTTTTGCTGATCTCACGGTGCAATGCTGCGGAAGCTGCACTTCCTGCTTTCTTGACAACAGAAGTTTTTTCTGTTTTCACAGATTCCCCTTCGCCAAACTTCAAGCGGGATTTCTTCTTTCCAGGAGCTTCTCCATCATTTGCCTGATAGACCTGTGCTTTCTTGGAATGCTGCTTTGCTTCCTTTTTCTTTCTTGCTTCTTCATAAGAAAACTTTTTGGCTTTTTCCTTCTGTTTCTGATGTCGGAAATTGACTCCATCCGTATCCATCTGGTTCAATTTCTCCATATCTTTGTCATTTTTCACAGAAGCACCAGTTTCCTCATAAGCAAACTTCAAACGTTGTTTTTGTTTTGGCTTTTTGCTGCCACCTGTCTGATTTCTCCGGCTGTCTCCTCTGTTTTCTGATAGATCCGCACGTTTTTCTTTCAGTCTCACTGACTGTCCGGCTTCGGATTTTTCTGCAAGTCTGGATTCTTTTCCGACTTCAGCACGGATTCTTTTTCTATTTTGCTGTTTACTACTCTGTCCAAAATCCTCACTTTGCTTCTCTGTCCGTATCAGTTCCGGTGCATCTCTGGATTTTTGCACAGAGGGACGAATATTTTTCCCACTCCGTTCAGACTGGCGGGAAGACTTATCCACAAGGCTTACTTCTTTTTCCCCCTGTTTTCCTCCCATCTGCACATCACTGGCACGGTTACTGACACGAACAGAAGATTTATCCGTCAGGTTTTCTTCCACCAGACCATCCTTGGTCATTTTCTGGACTTTCTTATCCCTGACTTTCATTCTCTGTTCTGCCACTGATTACTCCTCCTTCTTCGGATACCCTTTCCCTGCCTGTAATAAACAGAGAAAAGCGATGCCAAAAACAGCACCGCCACTAAAAGTTAATACATATGAAATTGCTCGTAACATTGTTTTCTCCTTTGTTTTAACCTGCTTCAGAAGTCTCCTCCAAGCGGGTTGTCATGATTTTATAGAGGGAATTCTTCGGGAATCTGTCTACAAATGGGATAATGACATTTCCATAGAACAAAAGTCCTTCCCCCTCATTACTGTTGGTTACATAGGACAGCTGGGTTGGTGAGATATTCAGCTGTTTTGCCAGAATCTGCCTGTCTCCGGATGCCTGATTGAGCATATAAATAAAATCTGAATTTTATAGTGATAGGTAAGCCTCTGATATCATCTCGGGCTTTTCCCCCACTCCACACCGTGCATGCGACTTTCACCGCACACGGCGTTCCATCGGTTAGTATTTTTCATTGTCTAAACAATCAACCTTTGAATAGAATAAAAACTGTAGTAGTTGAAATAAGATTAAATAGGTTGCATGGAAGCCAACTCACGAAGGTGGTTAACCTTTATAAGCTGTTTGTTATCTAGCTGTAGTAAATCCATATATTTGTAAATAGTTTCCGCTTTTGAAGCATGAATGAGTTTATGGACGGAATTCTTTATGAGAATAAGATTCTCATAGGCATCCGTACCGCCTAAATGTCGAGGTAACTTATGATGGCAATGAATTTCCCCAACAGAGGAGAATTCAACACCGGTTATAGCACATTTTCCCCATTGGGCTGAAAAGAGAGATATTCGATTGTCTGCGTATTCCGCACTATTGGAATAGACTGGTTGACGCATGAGAGCCAACATCATAGGGATGTTGATTCTCAGACAGTTGTGAATACCTTCACGTCCTTCGGGAGTGTAATAATTCCAGCTCTTCTTACGGAAAAGCGGATTTTTGTGCTGTGTGTATCCTATTGGATACACGGGCTCATTCGTACCAGCGACATATCGCATCATTTTGGATTTACCAAAACGGGCTTTTTCAAACTCCGTAAGCTCTCGCCCTGTTTTCACAAGGCGGTTGCCTGTGCGAGTGCTAAGCCTGTTTGTCAGCAAGGTCATGACTGTGCGGTTAAGGGAAGCACAATCATGATTAACATGTGTGGCAATACAGTAGTAATTCTGCATGCCAGTGACCATACTGTTATAGAGTCTGATTTCACCCTGTTCGCCATATATTTTGCGAGGGTGAGCAATTCTCTTTGCCTGTTCTTTTAGCTTCTCCCTTTTGTGCT